>VTLG01010897.1_pt1 | contig 227479 bp, 288 predicted proteins | sample 4694571 | NCBI WGS metagenome assembly VTLG01 (sample SAMN12604809, study PRJNA352737) | marine metagenome | biome: ENVO:00000447; feature: ENVO:00000209|ENVO:00000569|ENVO:01000036; material: ENVO:00002151; isolation source: viral sequences binned using virsorter ... | reverse complement strand
TTTGTCAGTTCATTCAGGATCCTTGGCCAGAACCTTTGATAAATATCGATATAGATGATGAGACATTTGTATTAAGGTTTGCCTATGATGAGGGTGATGAGATGGACAAGACATTTAGAAAGTGGGATATGGATGATGGATTGTATTTAATAACAAATGAAGAAGTGGTGTTGTTATGAGACTTTGGACATTCGGTGATTCGTTCACTTATGGATATATGTGTGAACCTGGTTCTGAATACTTTGATATGTTTCCACCAAAGAAGATATGGCCAGAATTGTTATCAGACTATATGGGTTTTGAATTAAAGAATATTTCTGAACCTGGACTTTCCAATCACGAGATTACAAAAAATTTAATAACCAATTTAAAAGATATTAAAAAAGGTGATATGGTAATCGTTAGTGATTCGTCACCATTTAGATTATTGAGTTTTAAGAGAGAAGATTTAAAATGGGATAATGTATTTATGCCACTCTATGAGGACAAAGTTATTGTGGATTACCTACACCAAGAAATACTTCCATATGAAGAATCTTGGACGAACTATAATAGAGAGATAGTGATAAGTTTATTTGAATCACTACAAGGAACTGCTTGTCATTATTGGAGTTGGAAACTTAGAGATAAGTTTGAATCGATAAGACAACATACTAAAGATAAGATAGAAGATGATCATTGGAGTTGGAATGGACACCAACAATTCTATGAGTTTATAAAAGGAGTAGTAAGTGAAAGAGATGAATAAAGATTTTGTGTATGTGAATTCTGTGGGTAACTTGATAAAAGTTATTTGTCATAAGGAATCACAACAGAAAACCGTTATAGAGAATATGACTAAACCAGGCAATTGTGTCTTTGAGGGATACGAGGTTTGGGAAGATGAACAAGTCATATTAACTTTCAGAGTCTTGGATTATCCAGATGTAAAACCAACAAAGAACTAATGTTTATAAATCATAAACACAAGTTTATCTTTATACATATACCAAAGAATGCAGGTACGAGTATCAGAAATTCATTTGATATTCAAGGGTATGATAAGAGAGTTGTTCGTAGACGATATCCACACTACACTTGTCAAGAGATAAAAGATTATTGCGGGAATAAAGTGTGGAACACTTTCCATAAAGTTTCAGTAGTTAGAAATCCATATGAACGAATGGTTAGTTATTATCACTTTCACAAGAGTCCACAATACAGACATCCAGCCACAGCCCAAAAGATGGAGTTTTCAGAATGGTTACATAATGGATTGGATAGTAGATTATGTAGAACACAAAGTGAATATCTTAATATCGATATAAATCAAATCATTAGGTATGAGTCGTTGCAAGAAGACTTTAACCTATTTTGTGATAACATCGAAATACCAAGATACACGCTTCCGCACTACAATACTTCGGAACATAAAAGTTGGGAACAGTACTATACTAAAGAATTAAAAGAGTTTGTGTATGGGATATTCCAAGTTGACTTTGATAGGTTCGGGTTTCCTATATAGAATTTTGCTCTCAAGAGTACCTACCTACCAGTAATAAGTAGGGACAAACCTAAAAAAAATTCGTAACATTTTGATAAAAATTTTGTTACACCGCGTAACAAATTGATACCTACCTAAAATAATCGTTTAAAAAGTCATTTCCTTATAAGTTAACATATTGTTACATATAAAAAATAAATAAAAATAATTCTCGAAACGGGATAGTTTGGTACAGTTATTGTACTATATAGGTAACAGGACATTTAAAAGGAGAAAAACTATGTTCAGAAACTTAATAAAAACATTAAAGAGCAGGAGAGGAAACTCACTTGCTGAATTCGCAGTTACCACAGCTATGATGGCAACTTTAGCAACAACCGCCGCTCCAAAGTTCGGTAGTGTCGGTGATGGTGCTAAAGAAAAGAAAACAATGGCTTCCATTGATAAAATCTTAACCGTGGCTAACAATTATTATAACGCTAAAGTATCTGAAGAAGGTCGTGGAAGATTTCCAGGACAATCTAAGTATGATGCAAAAGTAGGTGGATTTGATTTACCTGATGGAGCTAATACAGATGAGGCTTTAGAAACTTATCTTGAAGATGTATTAGTTGGTATAAGTGGATACACTTCAGACTTATCTGATTTCGTATATGTGTTCTCACCATCAATCGATGATGAAGATGCTATTCAAGGTAATTGGATGAGTTTTGATAATGATGGTGCTCATCAAGTTGATGTTCAATTTGATGTAGATGGTGCTCTTGCATTTAAAGAAAACTTTGGTAACAATGGAATCTCTTCACCTTTTCAGGATGGTGGATATATCTATCTTGTTATACCTGGAAGTGGTAGTGGTACATCCGCTAAAGCTCCTGCTTTACTCGTAGCAGATATCGAGAATCCATTACAAATGCATAAAACACTAACACCATAGTTAGTAGAAAGGAGATTAGTCATGCTAAAAAATCAAAAAGGATTCACATTGATTGAACTTGTAATGGTCACTATCATTCTTGGTATTCTGGCCGCAGTGGCTATTCCAAGATATTCTAAAACCTTAGATCAGGCAACAGAAGCTGCAGAAAAAACAATGGTTAATTCCATTTGGGCTGGATGTGAGGAAATTGCCAACACAAGGTTAATAGACAATGGAGTTGAAGAGTGGCCTGGTAATCCATTATCAGTTCTAAATAGAACAAGGAATATTAAGGTTAACTTGGAGTTAGGTATACCTGATGAAGATAACGAATGGCAGTTTAGTCGTGATATAGATGGACAAGGAAAATGTGCAATCTTACATCACAGACCTAACGATGAAATATATTATTATGAATATGATTCAACACTATTCTATCTATCTGAAGAACCTACTCTTTATATTTCTCAATAGTATTATATTAAGTCAAGAGGTAGAGGATGACACTTTATCTCTTGACTTAAATACTATCTGGGAAGAGGCAGTGTGGGAAGAAATAGAAGATGTTATTGATGTCTATTATGAAGTAGAACAAGTCACTGCAGTTGCAGGTGTTCGTGGTTCAGAGGCAGAAGATGAGGCACTTCATTATTTGTATTATAGGAAATCAATGAAAGGAATATCAATACAAGAATATAAGAAGGCATATGGTAAGTTAAAAAACAAACGAGATGAGTTATTTAAAAAAGATAAAAATAATCCGAAGTTACGAGAAATGGATAACTATTTATCTTATATAAGAAAGAAAATTATATGAAATTAGAAGAAGTTATAGTTGGTGTATTAATTGTCCTTGTCATCGGATTAACATTATTACCCGAAACAGAAAAAATCATTACAGAACCCGTAACAGAAATATCATTTGAGGCCTATCCATTAAAGGCCTGGAGAGATGGTAGAGTTGTTAAAATAAAATATAGAGTTGATGAACCTAACAGAAGATTGTGGATTTATAATAATGATACAGGAGAGTTAGTTCATAAACAACCATATGATAGAGACCCAAATGATGATGGAACATCAAGAACATTTACATATCTATGGAAAACATACAAGACAGAACGAACCATTGATTTACCTGAAGGAACATACGAGATTGTTTTAGGTGGACAAAACAAGGGTGGGTTCGGACAAATATCAGTAATATATTATCACATTTAATTAAAAAAAAGCTTGACATATATACTATATTTTTCGTATATTCAGTTATGAATAAAGGACTAAATATAATGAATAAAAAAACGGTTATATTTGATTTAGATGGAACTCTTGCAAATATTGATGTTAGGAGAGATAAATCTACCAAACCTAATGGTAAGTTGGACTGGGATTTATTTGCAGCTCCTGACTCTATTAGAGATTGGGATACACCAAACCATCCAGTCATTAAAATGGCTCAAATGTTTCACAATGATGGATTCAAGGTTGTAATCTTTAGTGGTAGAAACGATAGAAGCTTTCATGCTACCGTTTCGTGGTTGAAGTCTCACGATGTGCCTCACGACCTTTTGGTAATGAGACCTGACAAGTTTAAAGACAAATCGTGGCCAATTGCAGATGGTAATCCTGCCACTCCTGATATGAGATTTATGCCTGATGATATCTTGAAGAAAAAGATGTTGGATACTTTCGTAGATATCAATGATGTATTTCTTGTAGTTGATGACAGAAACAAAGTTGTTGATATGTGGAGAAGTTTGGGATTGAATACTTTTCAAGTGGCTCCTGGAGACTTTTAGGAGCCCTTGAAATGAAATTAATTAAAAAAAATAAAAAAAAAGCTTGACTTTTATATGTTTTTATTCGTATATTGCAGTACAATAGGAGAAATATTATGGATAAATTATTAAAAGAAATATTAAATAAACTTGAAGAAATAGAGGGAACTCTGGATAATGCATTCTACACTTTACCTGAGTATAATGCAAATGATGAAGGTAGAACTTATGTAGATGGTGCAAGAAATGAAGTTTATTGTTTAAAGGAAGATATTGTGAAAGGATTGAAAGATGGCAAATGATGCAAACAGATTTTATGTAGAAGTGAGTTTAGAAATATATGTGCCAGACCAAGGGTTTGGTGAGAAGGCTGTCAAGAATGAGAATTTAGATGCCGAGTGGTTCGCAAATGAGATATGTTCACAGATACCAAAGGCAATCAACAAGAACTTTGAGTATTCAGAAAGACCATATTCGGTGAATTGGGCTCATAAAGGAAAAGTAGAGAGAGGCTAGTATGGAATTATATTTAATTGTTTTGTCAATGTTAATGGGAATTGTATTAAGTTATATTATTTTTTATGAAAAAAAAGCTTGACTTGTATTATATTTTATAGTTATATTAACACATGATATTTAGTGAAAAAACAAAGGAAACAAACATGAGTAAAAAACATAATACTAATGATGTTGGTTATGGGACTAAAGTAACTGCCCTTAATGATATGGGTGTTCATAATGAAGACTTTGATTTATTAGATGATATGTTTATTGGAATTGACCCAGATGAAGTGGATGTCATTATAGATGGGGAAGATGAAAATATAAATGAATGATTTATTAAAAGAGTATAAGTTAAATTATACACTTGATAATATTCCTGATAATCTTGATACTAAAGATGTTATCATATATGATTTACTAAATGAAACTTTTAACGATAGTAACTCTTCCAAGTTTAGGGAAGACTCAACTAATTATATTTCAGGAAGGGAGGCCTCTGAAGGTAAACATGGTTATGATGTAGATGATGAAAATATTGAAATCAAACCAAAGAATTATGTTGGTAAGAGTAAACTTAATTGTGGTGGTCAGTTCACAGATTTCACTTGGAAACGACATAATAAATATCAAAATGATAATGTTGTGATGTCAGTTAGTGGATTTAATCATGGTAAGTTAGTTTATGTATTAGAATTTGATTATAATCATCCAACATTCAAAAAGAGAATTGAAGACCAATTGACAAGGTTATTACCTAATGGAGATGAACCTAACAGATATGTAAGGTCTGCCTCATTTAGTTTTATACACTTTGAAGATTCAAATATCAAGAAAGTTTATGTGTCACCTAATCTTGAAAATCACAAACACACAATGACACGAAAATTATATGAGTATTTAAATGGGTAGTATAATGAATGACCCTTTTTGGGAAGTCTCAAATCATATGACTCCAGATATGATTTTGATAATGATAGATTTAGTAGAAGATTGGGTTATAAATGAAAAACCAGATATAACCTTAATGGAGGCATGTTTCTTAACAAATAATATAGGAGTTGCATAATGTTTGATAAAAACGAGACAATTTATAGTTCATCACATTTAATAGGTGTTCCAGACATAGAGAATAATGTTAAGGAAATCACCTTACTTGCCTTGTTAAGTGAAGGTGGGGCATTGAAAGGTTTATCAAATAAAGAGATAAATGAAATCAAAGATATTGCCATAGTTTGGAAATATGATTCTCATTCAGCCTTTGCCCAATTGGATATTATTATAGAACAAATATACAATCACGAAACAGGAGAAGTTTATTGGGAAGATGAAGTATATCATGATGAGAGTTGGACACAAGGTGATGATTTAATTGTAAATAGTTTATTAATGTTTGGAGAATTGGATAAGACAATAGTATGAGTGAAGAATTTAATAATGTTTATCATAAAACCTTGAATCATAAATCTAAAGGTGTGAAAATGAAAAGTCCTGAAAATAGATTAGAGAAAACTAAACGAAGACTAAAACATATATTAGATGATACTAATTTCTTTATGAGTGAAGATTATAGGGAATTTGTCACGAGTATGCACGATTCCATAGGTAATAGGAAAGTTACACCAAAGATGGAAATCTCAATGGATAAGGTTATATCAGTATACAAGAAATATTTAAAGAGTGATAATAAACTAACCAAGTATGAAAAAGAAGAATTTGTAAACACGACTACAAGTAAAATATTATTAATCAAAACACTATTAAATAGTTGTGATTATCAACCTATGTATATTGCCCGAAGTGAAGAGTTTTTAGATAGTGTTCATAGTTATGTATCAAAAACAGCAAAAATATCTTTAAAACAAAAAAAGGCACTTAATCAAATGTATAAACGATTTAAGAAGAAATTAGAAAGTAAAGGTATACACGATGTTCAGATTGAAGTAGATAATGGATAGGTTTAATTTTAAAGATGTAGAGGCATTTAATAATGGATATAATGAAATTATTAGTAATAGATTTAATAATAAATATTTAAGATTTGAAGGTCGTTCATTTCCAAATACTCATCATGGTAGATTAAAAATAATTGAAGACTTGATGGTTAGATGGAGTAAGAAATTTAATCCACCATTGGATAGTCATGATGGACGGATATATATTAATGACATGGATTGGTTAGAAGAACAAATGTATGAATGGTTACCAGACCATGGAAAGAATGGATTAACAAAACCAAAAATTAAAAAGGCAAATATGATGTTTAAGAGATATGGTGGTAGGAATTTACAATTTGAAATAATTCAAGATTTTGACAATGAACCAATAATTAGAAAGAAAAAATTAGTTAGGAGTAAATAAATGGCAAGAGGTAGACCAAGAGGTAAAAGACCAGAAGTTGAACCAATAAGAAGAAAGTGTGCAACTTGTGGCAAAATAAAGGTAGTTAAACATAGAAGTTGGAGTATACCAACCGTAAGTTCACAATTTTCACAACCAACTTACAATCCAAATTCACAAAAGAAAGATAGGATAGACCAACCAGGAGTCACCGTTATAAACTATTGTAGTGTAGAATGTGGTGGTGAAAGTTTTATAAATCCATATGATGAAGATGATTTCTTAAGGTAGTAAATTGAATCAAAGGGAATTATATTTAATACCACAAGGTGGATTTGGTAATAGAATGTGGTCATATGAAACGGCCTATCAAATCAATAAAAATAGTGGATATAATTCCAAGATAATAATGGATGAAAAGTATTTTCCTGAAGTAAAGTATTTAGATTTTCCATATGTGGAACAAGGTAAGTTAATAAAAAAATCAGTTACAAGAGTTAAATATGATGATAATATACGATGTGATTATAAAGTAGAAGACCCTGTTACACTAAAAGATAAAGAATTGGAACAAGATATAAAGAACAGAATGAAAGATGTAATAGGTGTTCATATAAGAAGAGGTGATGTAGTTGATGAACTTAATCCTAATCATCCATCACATGGAATACAACCAATTATACCTAATGATTATTACAGAAAGACAATGAACAAATATAAAGATAAAAAGTTTTATATCAGTACTGATGGGAAATGGAACCAAGTTAAATGGTTATGGGATGAATACAATATAATAAATAAATGGAAGAAAGTCAAAGAACCAATGGGACACTACTTTCCTTTTACCAAAGTTGAGGCCCTTGATTTATTTCACTTAATACATAGTGAAATATTCATAATGGGGTTGAGTAGTTGGAGTGAATGGGTATCAGTTCAAAGACGACACTCAAATTGTATAGTACCGCCCATAAATTTTGAAAAAGTTAAATAAATTTTGAATTTTATATAGATATATGTATATATATTATTAAAGGGTCAAGAGGACAAAGACCCCGACAAATACGCGTGTCACTTCGGATGAAATCAAAGATTTCACCGAAAAACACGAGAACCATCGGAGAAATTGAAATAGTATGAAAAAGTTATTAATAGTTATTATGTTATTTTTAATGGGTGATGTAGTTGCCCAAACCCACCAAACCGAAATAATCCCTTATAGATTAGTTCCAAGTCAAGATGTGGGATATGGGTGTTGGTTAGAGATAGAGTTTATTGGAATGCCTATCCATATGAGAAGTGATGAAGAATTAATGGATGCCTTGTTTAGGTTAGTGGTGAGTAAGGAAACAGGTGAAATAGGATTCCACGAGAGAGATTTCAAATGGAATAATAAAACTTTTGTTCTCGTGAAAATCCAAGTCCCCAGTCCCTATGATGTATTACCAAAAGAAACCATAATAGAGGTAGATGAATGGAATAATGAAGAAGATTGATTTATTAGAAGAGTTGATGGATTTAATCATCGTATTGGGACGATTGATAATGGATTATATAAAAGATGGTGTAGTGTATATAAATGATGTTATCAATGCCGGAAAACAAGAAAAAGAAGTAATAAATGATGAGATGTGGAATGGTGGAGACACTTTTAAAAATCACACAATCAATAACCCCGTGGTGGAAAATAAGAAGAAAGAAAAACCAAACAATCTACATATTATTTATGATGGGTTAAGTAATGATGAGATAGAAAGGATGAGAAATCAATGATAATGGATATTTTATTTTATAGTGTGTGTGGATATTGTTTTTATAAATTGAATGTTAATCTACATAGAGACATACATGAACAATACGATGTAATGAAAGAACTTTACAAATGAGTGAACAAATGATAATATATTTAGTAGTGATGAGTATGATAAATGGATTTATAATAGGATATATCTGGAGGAGTAATTGGGATGATAATATATAGAAGGCCTTCACCACGAGAAATAATTAAAATGAAAAAGAGAAGAAAATGAAATCCTTTCAAGAAGATACATTACTACAGAGAGTTGCCTTAATATGTATGTTGATATTGTTAAGTCCAATAGTATTGATTAGTTGGATATTATTTAAAAGTATAGAATGGAAAGAGAACTTAATAAAAATACTACAAGATAGGAGAATAATAAAATGAATGTAATTGATTTATTATTATTTTTATGTGTTGGAGTTATGGGAACTATCTTGATAATCGTAAACTTTAGAGACCCTTTTAGATGAGTGAATTTGAAAGGGCAACAATCAGAGTATTAGGTGTTTTATTAATAGGAATACTATTTATATTATATCTACAATTGTTATAAATAACACCACTTCGTGGGTTTAGTCTGAAGATAGACTTACCGATTTTATATAGGGAATTCAACCCACAACCAACCACTTTTACACCTTAATTACTATTTATTGATATAGATAGGTATTATTGATACTATTATATATAATCAATTAATATTAGTTTGTATGTCTTTATGACATATTTTTTTGCAGGGTATTTTTGATACCTTATGTATGTCAAAATGTCATACTTTTAGGATAGAATTATGGGTAAAAGAGGCCGTCCTCCAGTAAGAAATTTAACACCACAAAACATTAAGTGGGCAATTGAGAGTACTCAGAGTATGAGACAAGCCTCTGATTATCTTAATGTCTCGTATAACTCATTCAGAAAGTATGCCGAGTTATATGACTTATGGAAACCACGAACAAGTAGTAAGGGTATTCGTAGGTCTCATAGTGGTAGATTAACACATGATATAGGTAAAATACTTAAAGGTGAACACCCATCTCCCTATAGAGAGTCAACATTACTGATGAAAGGCATACGAGAAGGGTATTTTAAACCTTGTTGTAGTAATTGTAACCAAGATTTCTCTCATATTACGGGTAAAAAACTACCACCACTCATAATAGACTTCCTTGATACCAATCCACAGAACACCAAACAAGATAATATTAGGGTATTATGTTTTAATTGTGTGTATGAATTACATCATACACCTAAAGGTTGGTATAGACATCGTGATAATCCGATAGTAAAGGCATATGATGATGTCCCACCAAGGGTAGTACCTACTGATTCTCCCATTCCTAAAGGTAATTTAGAACCAAAATCAGAAGATTTAGAGTTCATACCCTTTGAGAACTTCCAAAAAATGTTAGATAATGAAGAAAAAGCTTGACTTATATGTATTTTTATTCGTATATTACGAGAAAAACCCTTATTTTTACCTAAAAAAGCTTGGATTTGTCACCTGATATACCCATTTAATTAATTTTTTTTGCGTTTTTTAAAGAAAAAGCTTGACTTATATACTATTTTATTCGTATATTCTATGGGAACAGGGTTTATTTCCAGGCATAATTGGTTGGATTGATGACCTGGTGTTGGATTCGTCACCCGAAAACCAAAGGCGGATGCACTAAATAATAATGCAACGACACCCGAAGGGTCTGATAGTAGTATAGTAGAGTATACTACAGCAAGTATAAGAGTAAAGTGCGATACATAATCCAGTAAAAAGTGCGATACATAATCCAGTAAACTATATGACAGAATGACACCTCTATACGCTACCCCACGCATTTAATCGTAAATGGTAGAAAAGTATGACATATTGACAGAGGCTCGGACTAATTCTTATGCCACGATAAAATATGCACCTATAGCACTTAATGATAGTTTTATTTGTGTCACAAAATGTATGAAGCACTTTAATTTAATGCACACATATATTTACTATCAACAGGAGATGATTATGAACATGATTTGGCTTTTATTATTCTTTATACCACTTACTCTACTACATAGTAATACTACCATTGCTAAAGATAACTTTGATTTACAAATAGATAAGATAGCTCATCTCAGTACTTCATTTGGTTTATACTTTTTCTTTCATACTATGTATAGTGATTCTTTATTACCTATGATATCTGATACTATACCAATTCCTTTACACTCTATGTTATCATCCACTATCGTGGGTTTAAGTTATGAAGTATATCAGTCCACACCATATAGTAAGTCAGATGGATTTAGTATACACGATATGATTTATAATTTAGTTGGTATTGGTCTTGCAAGATTTACACATGAAGTCTTTCTTTATATTAAAGGATAAATAAAAAATACATTTTAGTCAACTTCTCTTATATTTATTATTGACTATTATTATGGTTCCGAAAGGAATCTATGAATGAAGAACTAATAAGACTGATAATATTATTTCTATGTTTTTTATATTGGAGATGGTTATTAAATTATGTTAGGAAAAAATAAAGCTTGACAAATGGTTATGAATTTATTATATTATAATTATATTAGATATGAACGAAGTCCGAGGGCCGGGGCTGTAGTTCAGTTGGGAGAACGCTTCCCTTGCACGGAAGAGGTCGCAGGTTCAAATCCTGTCAGCTCCACAAATTTTGTTAATAAGTTACGATTGGAAAATTAGATGTTATGGAAAAGAAAACAATGGAATGATACTTTAGAAAAAGGTTATCCACATATCGTTATAGATAATTTCTTAGATGAAGATACTGCACACAAACTATATGATGAATGTGTGAACACTGCACCGAGAGGTGGGTGGACATTATTCAGTAGGGCAGGTTCTAATATGGAAGAATATAATGACTTGGTTTATTGTAAAGAGGGACACAAGATTACTTATGATTTAATGCATAGTGGTGAGATGTGTTATGAGTTAGAACAACTTACCGACATGGTAGGATTAATGCCTGACCCACACTTAGTTGGTGCAGGATACTCACGATTCAAACCAGGTAGTGATTTAAAACCACACTATGATTTTAATTGGAACGATAGATTAAAACTACATAGACGATTAAGTTGTTTCTTATATCTAACACCAGATTGGAAAGAAGAGTATGGTGGACATATTCAGTTTTGGGATGACAACCCTAATGAGAATAAGAAGGCAAAGATTGCTACTGAGATTGCACCATTGTTTAATAGATTGATTATCTTTGGTAATTTAGTTAAGGGGCCAATACATTCAGTTAAACCAGTCAGTGCACCTAAAGGATTACAAAGAACTTCATTACGATGGTTCTATTATCAAAGTAATTCTACATATAATCCAGACGACCCACCACATCGTAGTATCTATTCATCCAATGAGTATACTCATACAAAGTTATATGAAGACGAATGATATCAGTTATAGGTGATAGTTTTACATCAGGTGAATCACCTCCAGGTGAAGAGTATATACCATGGTGTGATTTACTACAAGAGAAATTAAATAAAAAGGTTGTTAATTTAAATAGACAGGATTTACTGAGTGATAGACCAGCAGAAGTTTATTCAACATCAACTAACTTTTTCATGTTGGAAAAACTTGAAGAATATAAATCAATATTAGATAAGAGTGAGTTATTTATATTTCAATGGACTGCACCACTTCGTGATGATGAGGATATTAAATCAGATACTCCAAGTATTGAAGATAAACAAATGTATAGTGATTTAGATTACAGAGAAAAAAAATTAATGACAATGTGTTGGGATAGGTTATGTAATTTAAATATAAAGTGTCCAATGATATTTTGGAGTTGGAGAGATTTTACAAATTTAGATTTATATTGGTATAACAAATATGATTGTGGTATTAGATGGAATACTAATGATAAACATATTAAACCATTACTTGTCAATGAATTGAATGACCCACATCCAAATCAAGATGGACATGAATGGATTAGTGAAGAAATATTAAGGTTTATAAAAAAGAAAAACTACTTATAAATATAGGAGATAGAATGAGTTTAAAACCATTAGATGCGAGAGTTGTAGTTAAGAAGTTACAAAGACAAGAACAAACAGAGAGTGGTATTATATTACCAGATACCGTAAGTGAACAAACCCAAACTGAACGAGGAACGATAGTTGCAGTAGGGCCAGGTTCAAAGAATTTAAATGGTGAGTTAATGCCGATGTCAGTTAATGTTGGAGATAAGATTATCTTCACTAAGTTTGGTGGAACAGAAATTATAGAAAAGGACGAAGAGTTTTTTGTGGTTATGGAGAAAGATATTATTGCTGTAGTAGTTGAGGACTAAATGCCACTAAGTAGATTTAGTCGTAGACATGAAAGAACCTTTGGTAGAGACAAAGAAGAATGGAATGGTGATTTTCGTAAACCACCGAAACCCGATTCATACTACACTAAAATAAAAGGTCAATGTAGATGGTGTAGTAGTATGATAGTAAATGAAGATGGAACTATCAATGAAAGAAAAAGTTGGCATAAAGAATGTGCTACTGAATATATGATAATATATCATTCTCGTGAACAACGAGCACAACTTAGAAAACGAGATAAGGGTGTTTGTAATCATTGTGGTAAGTTTGCTATGAAATGGGATGTTGACCATATCAAACCATTAGTAGAACAGAAAGGTGTAAAAGAAAAAGATTTGGATTGGAGTTATTATTCATTAGATAATCTACAGACATTATGTAAACCATGTCATAGATTAAAAACTAACTCAGAGGTTATATTAAAAAGTAATGTTAAGAAAAAAAGAAAAATAAGTTATAGGAGTTTGAAGAAATTCAAATGATTATTGATAAACAAATAATTAGAGATTGGGATGTTTACTGGCAAGATTTTTATGAACTAATAGAGACATCTAAAATAAATAATTGGGATGAAGAAATCTTAGGATACCAACCATATAGGTTATATGAATATCTAACTAACCAATATCAAGATATAAATATATTAGATATAGGAACAGAATATGGATTCAGTGCTGTGTCTTTTGCAAATAACAGAAGTAATAAAGTTGACACATGGGACTTAAAAAGATATTCTACATTTGAATTACTAAGACATAGATATGGTAACATAACACCATATACTTCTGATGTATCTGTAGGTTTAGGTAAGTATCATCCTGAACACTATAAGTTTGTTCTTATAGATGTTGACCCACATGATGGTTTACAAGAATTAGAATTATATAATATATTGAAAGAGAGTTATAAAGGTTTTGTATTGTTAGATGATATAAAACTTAATACTGGTATGTATGACTTTTGGAATAATATTGAAGAAGAAAAATATGACTTATCAGATATAGGTCATGAGACAGGAACAGGTTTAGTAAACTTGAGTGATGAAGAGGTAAAGATAATATGAATGTATTAGCAATAGGTGCACACCATGATGATATAGAGTTTGGATGTTTTGGAGCACTATCTCGTCATAGACAAAACAATGATAAAGTAGTTGTAGCTATTATGAGTAATGGTGCATTAAAACATTCTGTTAGTGATGTTGTAATTAGAACACCAGATAGAAGTAAAATGGAAACAGAACAGGCAATGAGTTTAATTGGTGTGAGTGATATCTATCATTTAAACTATCAAGATACTAATGTTCCATTTAATCGTGACACCATACAAGATATAGAAAGAATAGTTGGGGAACAGAATATAGATTTGGTATATACACATTGGGCTGGTGATACTCATCAAGACCATATCAATACTTTAAATTCAACATTGAGTGCATGTCGTAATGTAAAGAATGTTTTATGTTATGAACAAGTTCCACTACCAAGAGTAACCACAACTTATCCAGTTGCGAATTATTATGTTGATATAAGTGGTGTTCATTTTAGTAATAAGATACAAGCATCTAAATGTCATATATCACAAATAGAAAAATATAATAAGGTTGGGTTTGATATAATAGATGGATTAGAAGTTATGGCAAGATATCGTGGTAACCAATGTGGTGTTCAGTTTGCAGAAGCATTTAATGTATTGAAAATGATTGTATGAAAATAATAGAGATAATATCACATTATAAATCTACTGATAATTTATCAAGACTATTTGAGAATAGAAAGAAGTATCATCCAGATACCTACTTTATAATTGTAGATAATAGTAATACATTTAAACCACCAAAGAATTTTAATGGTATTATATTGGATGGTATACAGAATCACATAAAGGGATTGACGACATCAGACTATCATTATCTTGGAACATCACAAGGATTAAATTATTTAAGGTATATAATAAGAGAAGACTTATGGAATGGTTTCCGATATGATTATGTATTAACATCACAACAAGATATATACTTTGAACAGAGTATAAGTAGTTTACCAAATCATGACTTTTTAAGTGTGAAACATTATGATGAACATTGGCATCTTGTAAATGCAGATATGTTTTATGGTATTAACTGGCATGTTTTTAGTAAGATGGATTTAGATATGGATAATAGTTATCTTGGTATAGTTGATGGTCGTATACCAATAAAAGATTTGAATACTATATCATTACAAACAGATATAATAGTTGACGATAATAACAAGGATGTAGAACAGACTTTTACATATGATGATAAATTAATATGTAGGAATGAAATGGAATTACTACACAATGGTATTTGTGGTAAAGTTAATAGTGAGGTATCATGATAATAGGAATACATCAACCAGAACATTTTCCATACTTGGGATTCTTTCAGAAGATGAGTAAGTGTGATAGATTTATTATATTAGATAATGTAAAGTTCAAGAAGAATAATTTTCAGAATCGTAATAAGTATTTGAATACACATACCAATAAAGAAGAGTGGTTCACAATACCTGTTAGTAAGAAATCAAATAGTATGTTGATAAATGAAATTAAAGTTGAAGATGGTGTATGGAAGAAAAAGATAAAGAAACAATTGACACAAAGATTTCCTAATCATGATATTGGTTATGTATATGACCATGAAGATTTAGTTGATATTAATATGTGTAGTATTGAGTATTGTGCTATAGCTTTGGGAATAGATAAAGAAATAATATATAGTTCTGATTTGGATGTAGAAGGAAGTAAGACAGAACTACTATATAATATATGTAAAGAAGTTAATGGAACAAAGTATATTAGTGGACAAGGTGGTATAGATTATTTAGATACTGATAATTACTTTAAAGATATTGAGTTAGAGATTTTTGAACCAGAAGTAAAAGATTACTTCACAACATTACAACACATATGAATACATTATACATACAGACAACGGCAATACCAAGAAGTGAATTACACAATGAAGGTGTAATCAAGGCAGTAAAGTTCTTGGATACTTGTGACCACTTTGATAGGATAAGATGGTTTATCAATATTGATGAAGTAACAAGTAAAGATTATGAGTTTGAATCATCAGATAAAACACAACAAAACTTTATGAATGCAGTAGTTGGGTTTAAGAGAACTGAAATGTTTATTAATATAAATGACAAACCATGTTTCTATAATGCATTTAGAACATTAACTATGGCAGTTAAAGATGATGTTATAACACAACAATTAAGTAATGATAACTATTGTGTTATGTGGTTAGAGGATGATTGGTATTTTAAAAAAGAAGACCAATATAAAAAAGATATGAAAGTTTTTTTAGAGAATGATAGTTATTTAGTGAATACACTTTATTGGTATAAGATTAACATGGGTGGTAATCCTGATGTAATTAAAGGTGAAGTGTTTGAGTTGTTTGATAGTCTTAATTGGGATGAAGATAATAAAAGAGACCCAGAACATATTCGTAAAGTGGAAGTCTTTAAAGAAGATGTTTGGATTGACCCATGGTCATCTGAACAGATATCGTTTACTGATAAACTTGTTAGAATAAATACATCAGAGGGTAAACCAAATACACTTGGTCATTCAATGAATTATAAAGTATTGACTACAGATAACATAGAAGATGTTGGTGATGATTGGAGAGATAATTTAAAAATAAAAAAAGATTGGGAATCAGATGATAAATCAGGTATACCAGGTAGTAAAAGTTATACCTATAAGTAGGAGAAGATAATGGGATTAAATTTAAGGAAAGAATTAATTAAAGCAAGTAAGATACACTTTACTGCACATATTGAGAAACATAGAATCAATGTTGAGAATTTACTTAATAACTCACAAGGTGTTGCAGAACACCCTGACATCATGGATACAATTGAGAAAGAGTTAGAAGAGATTTCAAAGTATAATGATTTACTTGAAGTGTTAGTAAAATACTTTCCAGTTAATGGTGAAAAAGATAAACAACAATTGAACGGATGAATACAATAAAGATTATAAATCCACATGGTAAGAATAACGCTACTGGTGACCCAGGTGGTAGTATGGTAATTAAATCGTTTATATCATCTAAAAATTTTTATAATGAACTATCAACTTATTATAGAGTAAAGGGTTATATAACAAGAAATCCAAATTGTCATTTTAGACTACCAGAGATTATTGATATAAGAGAATATAGTGATGAGATAGTTTATGAATATTGTGGTAATGAGTTAAGAGGTGGAAATATTGAAGATGAAGAGATTGCACGAAATACAATAGATAAGATTCACGATTTAGCTATGAAGATAAATCTAATCCCTACAGAAGTTACTATGCTTGAACCTTTACATAAAAATAAAAATACGGTAACTATTTGTGATTTTGAAAATTGGTATTCTCCGGGGACATCTTTTGTTGAACTAATGGAAGAATGGAAAAATAAAGAATTAGAAAAATGGAGTAAAAAATGAAAGAACTTAAAGCAACAAGAGTTCCACCTGGTGATAGGTGGAGTATAGTAGATGGTGGAGATGATAAAATCTATTCATCACTTACTGAAGTATTAAATCAAATTTATATGGATACACAAAATACAGAGTTCTATATTGATGCACAAAAGGGTGAAGTTCATATTGAGGATGGTAAAGAGAAACCACCAACGATTAAGAAGTATTCACTTTATGGAGAAGAATATTAGATGTCAAAAATAATGATGGCAATGGTCATCTTGGTTATAAGTAATATAATGGCGTGGTGGCAACTGAATGCACAATTCACCGATAGATTTAAGAGTCATTGGTTTTGGAGTTCGGGTGAATGGATGGCATTATTCGGTATACCAATTGGATGGTTATTCTTTCAAGCAACTAAATTAAGTTATGCACATTTTGGATTCACTTGGAATATTCGTTTGATTGGATTTGGTATTGGAACATTAGTGTTTGGAATTATGAGTTATTATTTTTTAAAAGAAATACCAACACTAAAAACCATTATATGTTTAATACTTGCATTAACAATTATATTAATACAATTTACAAATGTGGTAGGAGAATAAGATGGTAGAGAAAATAAAGTATTTAATTTTCAAATGGATGTATGGTCATGGGTAAAGAAAAGAAAATAAGATATATTATAGAGTTAAAATATAATGGGGATATCAAGGGTGAGAATGTAGAGATGGTAGATATCACTACATCTGATATTCAGTATACGATGAAACAATATCAGAGAAATCGTCAACCATTTCAATGGAGAATAAAACACGATTATGGTAAGGGTCTATGAATAGATATTTAACATATGATGATGTAAATATAATACCAAAATATTCAGATGTTACTTCTCGTGATAATGTAACACTTAATACAAAATTTACAAAGAAGACTGAATTACAAATACCAATAGTGTCATCACCAATGGATACTATAACTGAATATGATATGGCATTTGAAATGATGATTATGGGTGGTGTTGGTGTTATACATAGATTTAATTCTATTGAAGAACAATCATCAATAATGAATAAGTTACATACTGAAAAGTATGACCATTGTGAGTTACCATTATGTGCTGCAGTTGGTATTAAGGGAGACTATTTAGAACGAACACAAGAGTTAGTTAATAATGGTTGTAATGTAATACTTATAGATGTAGCACATGGACATCACAAGTTAGTTGGAGATGCAATAAATGAAATCAAAAAAAACATATCAGGAGTTGAAGTCGTTGCGGGAAACATTGCGACAGGAGAGGGAGCAGAATTTTTATGTAAACAAGGAGCCGATGGGATTAGAGCCGGCATTGGAAATGGGAGCTTATGTGAAACGAGGATTAGAACAGGTGTGGGAGTTCCTTCAGTTTCTTCTCTTCTTGATGTGGTTAGTGTTGCAGATAGGTATAATGTTCCTGTCATTGCTGATGGTGGTGTTCGTAATATTGGTGATGTTTGTAAAGGACTCGGTTGTGGAGCCGATTCGGTTATGTTGGGGAGTCTTATCTCAGGTACCAAAGAAACTCCAGGTTCTATTGAAAAGATAGGTGAGTGGCCTAACGAACAATTATTTAAGAAGTATAGAGGAAGTGCTTCATTAGATTCTAAAAAAGTAAGAGGTGAAAATAAAAATGTTGAAGGCAATCATAAAGTTATACCATACAAGGGAAAGCTCAAGCGAATATTACAAGACATTACAGAGGGAATTAAGAGTTCTTTCAGTTATGTTGGTGCTAGTAATTTTGATGAGTTTCATAGTAGGGTAGAATTTGTAGAAGTTACATATGCTGGTATGGTAGAGGCCAGACCACATTTATTATAGAGGTTATTGATGAGTGATTTATTATGTTATAGTGAGAAGTATAATGTTCTGTTAATTAATATTCCAAAGAGTGCGAGTAAATCTATGAACCATGCATTAGAAATAAAGAGTAAAGACCATATACCATTTTGTATATTGGAACATATGTTACCTAAAGATATTATTGAGAATGCAATACGATTAGTTAGTTTTAGAAATCCTTGGGAACGAATGGTAAGTATGTATTTGTATAAAAAACGAAAAGGTTACTTTGGGCCTGATACAAAGTTATTAACTTTTATGGATTATGTTAAGTCAGGAGAGTATAGATGGAACGATGGTGTATTTGATAAATATAGTAACCTATCTTGGATAAAAACTTTAAAAATTGGTGATATGAATAGACGAATAGAACAGACCGGTACATATTGGGATTATATTATAAACTATGATAACATTAAAGATAATTGGGATGACTTTAGAAATAAGTTTAATATTGATTGTCCTGATTTACCACATGAACATAAAGCAAAGGAATATCAGTATATAAATTTTTACCAAAGAATGGAATATTGTTTGGATATGAATTTAGTAGAATCTGTTCAAAACCTATTCATTGAGGATATTTATAGTCAGAAGTGGGAATTTGGACAGAAGAATAATAGTTACTTTGGTAGTTGGGGTGAGAAGAAAGTATTTGAACCAAAGCATAACAAATAACGAATGAGAGATATTATGAATTTAAAAGACTACATAATAGATGTACCTGATTGGCCTAAGAAGGGAATAGTGTTTAAAGATATAACACCATTATTAAAAGATAGTAACGCGTTCAATCATTCTACATTATTAATGAGAGGATTAATAGATAAACCTGCTGGTGTAACTTATATAGTAGGAGTTGAATCAAGAGGTTTTATATTTGGTGCCTATCTCGCAAAGAGAATGGGATTAGGTTTTATACCTGTAAGAAAAAAAGGTAAACTACCACCACCAGTAATCAGTAAAGAATATGAGTTAGAATATGGTACTGATACATTAGAGATTAAACAAGGTGAGGGTAAAGTTATTATTGTGGATGATGTATATGCCACAGGTGGTACTGCAAAGGCCACAAGAGAATTATGTATAGAAGCTGGATATGATGTAGTAGATGAAATCTATTTAATCAATCTTAGTTTCTTGAATAAGGATAGAGTAAAATCAGTTATAACATATTAAAGGAGATTGAGTTATGGCAAATGTAAATGAACTATATGATACACTTAATGATTTATGGGAAACTTTCCAAGAGAATCATAGAGATAATGTATCTAAAGGAAATAAAGCAGCAGGAACAAGAGCTCGTAAGGCACTTGGAGAGATTAAAAAACTTGTTACTGAATATCGTAAAGAATCAGTAGCATCAACGAAATAAGGAGATAAAGATGGATTTCGTATTTAACATATTTCACTTACTAACATTTTTAGGTGTTGGTTATTTAGTGTATTTAACTAAAAAATAAAAGGAGTTTAGGTGTATAGAACAGCAGAGTTTGTTTCACCAAAACATCCTGATAAAATATGTGATAGAATATCAGATAGGATATTAGACTATTGTCTTGACCTTGACCCAAATAGTAGGGTTGCGGTTGAGACAATGGGTGGACATGGTTTTATAAATGTAAATGGTGAAGTTACAATCAATACAGAAAAAGAATTACCAATCAATGATTTGGTAAAAGAAGTTGTAGAAGATGATTATCGTATTCAAGTTAAATTAGTTCAACAATCACCAGAGATTGGTAGAGGTGTTGATACAGGTGGAGCAGGAGACCAAGGAATTATGGTTGGTTATGCTTGTGATGAGAATGATGAATATGTTCCTGAAGAATATAGATTAGCAAGAAGTTTATGTAGACATCTTTATGACAAGTTTCCACATGATGGGAAAACACAAGTAACCACAAGAGATGATAGAAATCTTTTTGTAATAACTTCATTTCAGAATGTAAATAGAATTACATTACACGCTGAAGTAAGTGAATGGTTAAAGACTGAAGATTATGGATTAATGATTACACATGCAAATCCAGCAGGTGATTGGACACAAGGTGGGTTTGATGCAGATGCAGGATTAACTGGTAGGAAGTTAGTGGTTGATAATTATGGCCCAAGAGTTCCAATTGGTGGTGGAGCATATAGTGGTAAAGACCCAAGTAAGGTTGATAGAAGTGCAGCATATATGGCAAGACATATTGCTAAGAAAGAATTAATCAGAAAAGGTTGTAGAGAAGTTTGGGTATATTTAAGTTATGCGATTGGTATGAAAGAACCATTACAAATGACTTGTATGGATGATGTAGGAAACACTTGGGATATACCAAGTAATTATCCTGTGTATCCAAATGAAATAATTGACTTCTTGGAATTAAAGAAACCTATTTATTATAAGACATCCGAGTGGGGTGCTTATGGTAATGGATTTAAGTGGGATAAATAATATGAGTGAGTATGGTTCTTCATCAGAATTAGATAAGAAGATATTAATCGTTTGTGCTCTTGAAGTAGAAACACAAGGTCAGTTAGATGACTATGATGTTCTTTATACAGGAGTAGGTAAGGTAAATGCAACCTATATACTTACAACACATTTTGGTAAGTATGGTTCATACATACCATATGATTTAGTTATTAATTATGGAACTGCTGGTTCAAGAAAGATTAAAAAGAAAACATTAGTAGACTGCACCAAGTTTGTTCAGAGAGATATGGATGTTACTGGTCTTGGATTCATGAGAGGTGAAACACCATTTGAAGATGAACCACCTTTAATGTTAGACTTCGGTATTACTAAATATAATACAATACAGAGAAGAGCAACTTGTGGTAGTGGTGATAACTTCGTAGAAGATAAGACAAATTATTATGGTGAAGTAGTTGATATGGAGGCATATGCATTAGCAAAGGTTTGTCATTTACGAGGTATACCATTTGTATCATTCAAGTACATTACCGATGGTGCAGATGAACAGGCACATGAAGATTGGGAAGCAAACTTGGCAAGTGGTATAGTAGAATTTAAAAACCAAGTATTAAGTGAAGTAGATAATGATTAAGTGGTTAAAAAAATTAAAAGATGTAGTAGACCCAAACTATTGGGCTGAGAAGATTGGTAACAAAAGTGGTCTATATGATAAAGCTAGAAACTCATCAACTCGTCAATGGGCTGATAGTTTAACAGGTTGGAAATGGTGGTTATATCAAATAGGTGGTGGTTTATTATTTTTTATCATAGTAGAGTTCTTACTTAATTTAGTAGGGATGACAATATTACCTTGGAGATAAAATGAATAAAGAAAATATTATAGAACAAGTTCCAAAGAATTCAACTGAAGTATATCGTATATCAGAAAAGGAATACGAGGGTTATCGTTTTATTGATGTTCGTATTTATTATATGGATAAAACAAGTGGTGAATATAAACCAACTAAAAAGGGTATATCATTAATGCCAGATAAAGTTCCTGGTGTAATTGAGGGAATACTCAAAGCAATGGATGTAATGGGTTATGGAGAAAAATGATTTTCCTTTATGGATGGATGTAAGAGGTGATTTAATTTATATCATCTGTACAAAAGAACATCAAGTTCAAGAAGTATTGGATAGAATGTCAACGGATAGTTGTATACTTTCTGAATATGAAGAATGGGATGAAGAGGAAGATATGAAATGGATATTAAAATTTAAGGTATTGAGTGAGTTTGATAAGTCTCCCGAAAGGAATTGATTTTCCTATATAGAATTTCGCTCTCAAGGATACCTACCTACCTTTAATAAGTAGGAGTAAAGTGAAAAAAAATATAACAAAAATAAAAAATAATTTATGAACTTTAGAAAAATTAATGATATTGTGAAGAGACATCATGGTGTAGAAAAAAATATATGGGACAGAGATGAATATCTTGAGAGTCAATTCAAATCTAATCTACCAATAAAAGATAAAAAACCTTGGACTGAATATGAAGTGTGGGGAACTAAAATAACTTTCAATGAAGAGTTTTTTAGGAGTGATACTTTTAATACTGATGAAGATGGTATTATGTTTGTTGGTTGTAGTTTAACCATGGGTGTTGGAATAGATAATGAACAATTAGTATGGCCATGGATAGTTGGTAAACACTTTGATATGAAAGTTTGGAATCTTGGTTTTGGTGGAGTAGGTGAGGGTTTTGTTTCTTGGATAGCAACTGAATGGTTACAGAAATTAAATCCTAAAGCTGTATGTATGTTGATACCACCACCAGGTAGACATCATTTTTTTAAACCACCACAGGTTAGTTGGGAAGAGTGGTTGTCTGAAGAGTTTTGTAAAGGTTGGGACTTAGGTTCACATGGTGTTCCTAATGATGGAGAGTATAAAAATATTATTAATACAGACATTAACATGTATGAAAGAACCATGAAAGATGTTATGTTGGTAAAGGGTATTTGTTCTGAAAAGAAGATACCATTTATTGTTGAAAGTTTTGATAGATGGATTGATTATAGTAAACATGGTAAAAGTGATTATAATCATCCAGGCCCATTGTATCATGAATGGGTTAGTAAGTTTTTTATTAATGAGTTAACAAAGGAGTTAGAAAAATGATTATAAATGCATTTTGGAGTGGTAAAAAATTATCACAATTAAATCTTAAGGTTATTGATAGTTGGAGAAAACATTATCCAGACAATCAATTTATTTTGTGGACATATTCTAAAATAGAAAATCCACCTAAAGGAATCACATTACGATTTGGTGACAAGATAGTGAGTCGTAAAAAGTGGTTTAGTTATTCAGAGGGACATGGAAAGAATAGTCCTGTAGCATTTAGTAATTTCTTTCGTAGTCAGTTATTGGAAAAGTATGGTGGACTATATATTGATTTAGATGTATTATGTTTAGAGAGATTTCCATTTGAAGATATAACAGATAATGTATTCCTTGCAGAAGAGATACATCCTGATTGGAGAAGTATTGGAACTGCTGTTATATATGCAAGGTATCCACATGAGACTATCTTTAGAGAATGGTCAAGACAAATAAAAGAAATAGTAGATAGTGGAAAGAAACTTAAACATGGTGATTTAGGGCCGAGACTTTTAACTAAAGTATACGATGATTTAAAACGACCATTTATGGTTTATGGTTCTGAATATTTTTATCCTATAAGTTATACAGAATTTGAAAAATCAGTTGATGCTATTGAAAAGGTAAAGGAAACTAATTCATATGGGTTCCATGTCTTTAGTAGTATTTGGAAAAAGAATGAGTTGGACGGAGAAAAAGTAAATTCTTTATATTTATAATAAATAACCTTTAAAGGAAAATAACTATGAAATTTGTAGCATATGATTATAATATTATAGAACCAAGTGCAAGCGATAGTGTTCATTTACATATGGAAGCTGGTCAAATGATAATGCAATCTGCTTCTGTTGCAACATATGAACATGTTCCATACATTAGTAGTTCTGTAAATAATGTAAATACATATTGGAATATTAATTCTATGCCTTCTACACATTCTACATCACCTGCAGTCGCAAGTGGTTCAGTAAGTTCATTAAGTAGTAGTATAGCTCATCCAACAAACCAGGAAGTATTACACATTAAAGTTAATAATGTAAACACGATGTTTTTATCTTCAAGCACTGAAACCTTACATGCTTATTCATATATTGACTCTGGTGAATGGGTAATGTCAAATAAAACACCAGCACAAGTAACTACGAGTGATGCGTTTTATATGGTTAGTGATGACAAGTCTTCAGTTGATTTATATGCTGTAGTTTCTGTAAGTCAATCTACTAAACCATCAGGAGAGATAACAGAGTGGACATTAGGACTTTCAGGAGCAACTACCGGTTCAGGAATTATTGTAAATAAAATAGCTTGGTAAAAAAATTAATGGTTATGTATGAGTATAAATTTATTTTATCCTGATTGGGATTATCGTAAAGATAATACCACAAACCATCCATTGTTAAGAGTGATAACTTCACAACCAACAGGTTTTTGGTTTGGGAGTAGTCCATCAAGACCAATCAAAAGAGTAAGAAGTCGTGTAAATCGTTTATTAAAAAGAGCACATCCATTTAATCCAGTCTTAGTATTATATAGTATACCTAATCGTGACTTGGGTCATTATAGTAGAGGTGGTCATAAAGATGAAAAACAATACATTGAATTCATTCATGAATTCACCAAAGGCTTGGGAAAGTATAATCCTATAGTTATATTTGAACCAGACGCAATACCACATATACCTAAGATGAGGTTTGAAGATGGGTTAAAGAGAATACAATTAATTAGAAAGTGCCTGTCAATATTATCTCAGAGTAATGCAATGATATATTTGGATGTAGGACATCCAGAATGGTTAACACCACATCAAGTAAAGAAGTATTTAAATTTCTTTCAGTTAGATAAGGTAAAAGGTTTTAGTATTAATACAAGTAATTATTATGATTTAGAAACATGTCATTCGTGGGGTGATAAGATATCCCAATTGGTGGGTCTCACCTATGTTATTGATACTTCACGAAATGGTAAAGGTTCGTTAGGTCAAGACCATTGGTGTAATCCACCTAACCGCGGGCTTGGCGTATTTCCGACAACAAGAACATCTTCGGATAATTGTGATGGTTACCTTTGGATAAAGGTTCCCGGAGAGTCGGATGGAACTATGAACGGAGGGCCAAAGGCTGGTCGGTTCTACTTGGAACAGGCGTTGTCTTTGATTGAGAACATATGAGAATAGAACAAGTTTACATCTCACCACAAATCTCTCACTTTAAAAAAGAGTTTTTATCTCGTTGGAATTTACGAGAGTATGATAATCCAAATGAACCTACTTTGTTTTTTGGTTTGTATCCTGATTGGGATAGTGAAATACAATCTGAAAAAGATACTTCAATAGACATTGATACATTTAATAATCACAATGGATTAAAATTATTATTGTGTGGTGGTGTAGAGTATAGGATAAATGTTTTTGAAAAAATAAATAACTATAAACTCATATGTGTAGATGAGTGGGAAAGTTATAATTCATATCGTATGGGATTAGAATATACTTCATTAAAGATTCCATACTTTGATTTTGATGAATATAAACCAACACCATTGGGTGATAAGATTTATTCACATATACCATTAAGGGAAAATAATGGTGAGTGGGGAAAAAAATTTGAAGAAATATTTCAGTATGAAAAATTAATTAACTTATTTGGTGAAGATATGTTTTGTTTTCCAAAGGAGTGGGTTGAACCAAAAGAATGTATTAAATATTTTAATCAGAGTTTTGTAAATATAAAACCACATTCATTTAGAGGTGCAACTACATCTTGGAAGTTAGGTTGTATGGGTAGAAATACAATCACTACTAATCTTGAAGATGCACCAAACTTTTTACATTATAGTTCTGATGATGAGTTAAAAAAATTTGTTGATGAAGAATCAAAAAAGATTGGGACTACACAAGATATAGTTCATGGTAGAATGTGGGATTACTTCCATCAATCGGATGATTGGTTACATGAGGATTATTGGAATGATAAATAGTGAAATGAAAAAAGTGCTTAATAAAATATGGATAGAACCTTTCCACGATTTAAATAATCGTATTGATACCGGACAACCAACCATACATATAGATGGTAAAGTATTGGCAAATGAAGTACATATTTTAGATAAAAATGGTGATGTTGTAGCAAAAATAATACAAAAAAATTCTGATGAAGATGTTGAAAGTAATAATTATAGAGGCCCAAAGGGAAGGTCAATATGGTTAGAAACTGAATATGAATGTGTATTATTTGTTGGTGATAAAGACAAGAAGTATGAAATTTCAAAATTTGACATCACCAAAGATAGATTTGCAAATGAGTTTGATTTCCATGTAGGTGTTAAATATGATATACCTAAAGATGGTTTATTTCAAGTAAAGTGGCCAAATGGTAATTTAAGATATGAATGGAATTATAAAGATGGTAAAAGAGCAGATGGTAAATCCTACGGATGGTGGCCAAATGGTAAACAAAAGATTATTAGAAATTGGAAAGATGGTAAACACTATGGATTACAACGAGAGTTTTATACTGATGGTTCTATTTGGTTAGAAGAAAATATATCCACAGGAACATTTGTAGAGTATAGTAAAGATGGTAATGTTATACAAACAGGAAGTTTTAATTTAGATTATATAGAGACTGGTGATTATGGTGCAAAACTAAGTCACCCGATATGGGATAATAGTTGGAATGAAGATATCAATACTACAAAGTAATTATATACCTTGGACTGGTGTATTTGAATTAATTAATTCAGTAGACAAGTTTGTCTTTTATGACAATGTTCAATTTACTAAACAAGATTGGAGAACACGAAATAAGATTATACCTAATCAATGGTTATCAGTTCCAATTCATAGAGAAAGTTTACACACAAATATAATTGATATTAAAATATGTAATGAGATTAATTGGAAGAAGAAACATTATAAAAGTATTGTACAGAAATATGGTAAAGAAAAATACTTTAACCAATATAAATATTTATTAGATTTCTATGAACACGATTGGGAATATTTATACGAGTTAAATCGTTACACTACAAAAGATATTTGTAATACATTAGACATCAATACAGAGTTTTATTATTCAGAAGACTTTAATCTAAAAGGTAATTCATCAGAAAAATTAGTTCAGTTGATAAAAGAACTTGGTGGAACACATTATGTATCAGGCCCAAGTGCAAAAAATTATATTGATGAAAGTTTATTTGATGATATCAAGTTAGAGTATATTGATTATAAAACAAAAAATTATTTTTCAGTTTTAGATAATATATTTATCAATGGAGTGAATATAATATGAACCCATATATAGTTGTAAAAGAATTTGAAAAGAAACTAAGTGAGTATACAGGAGCACCTTATGTTGTTTGTGTAGATAGTTGCACTAATGCAATGTTTTTAATATGTAAACGATTGGGTGTTGAGAAAACAATATTACCTAAACAAACTTACTTATCTATACCAATGTCTATTATACATGCAGGTGGTGAGGTTGAGTTTGAAGATAGAGAATGGAGTGGTATATATCAAATCAAACCTTATCCAATTTGGGATGCAGCAAAAAGAATGATGAGAGATATGTATATCAAAGATAGTTATATGACATTATCTTTTCATGTAAAAAAACATTTACCAATCGGTAAAGGTGGTGCTATACTTTGTGACAATAAAGAAGATTATGAATGGTTTAGAAAGGCAAGGTATGAGGGAAGAACTGATGGGTTAAGTTATCATGATGATGATATAGAGTTTTGTGGATGGAATATGTATATGACACCAACACAGGCAATTTGGGGAATACAATTGATGAGTAGATTAAAAGATATTAATCCTGATTTAATTGAAGACCCACCTTATAGAGACTTAACAACATACAAAGTTTTTTCAAAGAACTAATATTTATAATAGAGTAAAATTATAGGAGAAAATTATGGTGAGTTTAACAACTTCAAATATGTTTGTAGAAAATAAAATAAATGTTAATAAAGACTTAGTAGAATTAGAAAGTGTTGATGTAGGTGAGGGAATTTTATCATTTAACTTTGACGCAAATGAAAACGAAACTACATTAGTTACAGAAAAAGATGTTAGAGTTGCTGAGGAATCGGAAGTTTGGTATATACGAGCTGGTGAACTCAAGGTTTCTCTTACGGTATTTCACAAAGTTCCAATCAATATAGATGGAGAATGGTCAGAGGTATCAGTTAATGAAATACCAGAGGGTGCATCAATACAGACTATTGAAGGTCTTAGAGGATGTATTGCAGAACTACAAGACGACCACACAAGTGGTACAGAAGTAGTAACATTAAAAACTGAATCAGGATATTATTTTACAAATAACATTTTAGTATGTGACTAAAAAAAATTAATGGTTATAATTCATAAAGATACACATTACGAAATTTCTAATAGTGCAGACAGAGTAGTTCAAGATTTACATGGATGGTATCATCCTAAGTTTGTTGAACTATGCCAACAACATAATATTGAATATGAACTTGTAGAGTATGAAGGCTATGGTGATATATTTATCGGTAGGTTTGCACAAGATAAAGATGATACTGAACAACACTCACAAGTGTATCCAAAGTTACAAGAACATCATGGTGACAATATCTGGCCCAACCAAACAACATATGATTACTTTGAAAACAAAGTAAAACAATTTGAATTGATTGATGAGAAATATAGACCTTATGCTATAGTGTGTAATAATTTTGATGAGTTATTAGAAAATGTAGAAGTTGGTAAAATAGTTAAATCATCAAAAGGTGCAGGTGCAGAATCTACATTTTATTTGTATGATGAACAATTTTTACAAAAAGAAATATTAGAACAATTAGTTGGTGAGTCTTTACCAAATGGTGATAACTTCTTTCCATGTTTTGTTATGGATTATATTGATGTAGAATTTGAACATAGAATTGTAATAACTGAAGATGAGATATATGGATGTAAGTTGAGACAATTTAAAGAGTGGGATAGTCCAACAAATTTTCCACATAATATAGATTACTTACAAACAGAATGGTATAAAAGACCACAACCAAATATGATTGGATTAGAAGAAAAAGATTTTGATAAAGGATTATTAAGAGAGATAATAAGAATAAAGAAAGAACTCAATACACCTAATTTAAAATTTGATATATTAGATAATAAGATATTAGAATTTAGTTATGTGTATGGTGAATTATTTCCTATGAAATCATATTATATAAGTTATGATTATTACAATGATATCTTCAATAAAAAGAAAACAACAATATCAGAGTTTTCAAACAAACAACAAAAGTCCATTTTAAAATATTTTAAATTAATTTAAAAAAAAGCTTGACTTTTACATATTTTTATTCGTAGCTTTAGGTATATGATAAGGTTACTTTATTTAGGTTTTGTTTTAATGGTCGGATTGACTAATCCAATTTATTTAAAAAAACCTAAAAAAAAGCTTGACTCATATAGTATTTTATGTGTATATTTAGTATATGATAATTAAGGAAAAAAGAATGGATTCAAAAATTAAACATTTTAACCCTATGGCTCTTCGTGAGAAATATAGTATTGGTGGTAAAAAAACCAGTAATCCTTTCTCATCATTTTGGGCTGATGAACAATGGTCTGCTCGTAGGACTACTATCCTTGATGATGTGGATGAAGTTCCTAAGAAGAAAAGTGTTGACCATGTTCAGTTAGCATCTTATAGGAGAGCAATTTCAAATTTCGTAAATATTGTTACTGGTCGTTCTGACATTCCTGTTAGATTTCAAAGTAATGATTCTTCTTATACTGATGGTAAGGTTGTTATGATTGGTTCTAAGATTGATGAGAAGAACTTTGACCCTGTTGTTGGTTTGGCACTTCATGAAGGTTCACACATTAAACTTTCTGATTTTGATTTCTTAAAGAATCTTGAGTCAAACATACCTGAAGAGTTTTTTCTTGATGGAGAAAAAATTGGATATTCAAGACATGAAATTATGGGTCACATAAAGAATATGTTGAATTATGTTGAAGATAGAAGAATTGATTGGTATGTCTTTACTTCATCACCTGGATATAAAGGTTACTATAATTCAATGTATGATAAGTATTTTCATTCTAAAGTTATTGATAAAGGTTTATTATCTAATGAGTATACAAGTTTAGATTGGGATTCATATATTTTCAGAATTTTAAATCTAACTAATAAGAATCGTAGATTGGATGTTCTTCCTGAGTTAGATAAAATTTATAGTATTATTTTTAATAATGGTAGGGTTAAAACTCTTAAAACTACTCAAGAAGCTTTTGATGTGGCACTTGAAGTTTATAGAGTTATTCTAAATAATGTTCTTCCATTACCTGAGGTTACTGCAGATGGTGAAGCAGATTTACAAGAGATGTTAAATGATTTAGAAACTGAAAACTATCACAGAGAGAGAAAAGGTTTGGAACCATTATCTCCTGAAGATGTTGGTATTGATATAGAGATGGGTGGAGATTCATTACTTGTAGATGATGTTAATGGTGGACATACACCTCCTGATTCTTCTGTTGAGATGACAGATAGACAGAAAAAACAATTAGAAAATTGGAAGAAAAAACAAGAAGATTTTAATAATGGTAACCCAATTAAAACTGGTAAGTTAACTAAAAAAGATTCCAAAATTGTTCAAACTATGGAAGAGGCTGGTGTTGAAAAAGTAAACGCAGGTCAAGGGTTAAGTGAAAGAGACCATTATAATTATGATACTGGTCAGTATGAGACTCGTAAGAGTAAAGGAACTGATGTTATCTATGTTAAGAAATTAACTCAAACAATGATTGATGAAAATATGTTTCCAAGTGTTCTTCGTGGAAATAGAAGTTACTTCTATGATTCTGATAGAGATAGTGAAGTGATGACTAAAGGTATTTCACTTGGAACCAAGTTAGGTAAAAAACTTCAAGTTCGTGGTGAGTCTCGTGACTTGAAATGGACAAGACTTAATAGTGGAAAGATTGATAAAAGATTAATCGCTGAGTTAGGTTTTGGTAATGAAAGAGTTTTCAATACTACTTTTGTTGAGTCTTACTCAGATGCTTTCTTACACATTTCAGTTGACGCGAGTGGTTCTATGAGTGGTGATAAATGGAGAAACACGATGACTACCACAATTGCTATCTGTAAGGCCATTGATATGATTTCTAATGTTGATGTTATGGTTAGTTTCAGAAGCACTCATGATTCAGAATATAGAAGAAGTAGTGGAACACTACCACTTATTATGGTGGCTTATGATTCAAGAGTTGATAACTTTTCAAAAGTGAAGAAAATGTTTCCAAGTATTTATCCTGGTGGAACTACTCCAGAGGGATTATGTTTTGAGGCGATTATGAAAGATATTCTTCCAACTACTCAGAATCGTGATTCATACTTTTTAAATCTTTCTGATGGGATGCCTATGTTCAGTAATCAGAACTTCAACTATTATCATCAAGAAGCTTTGAATCACACTAAATCACAAGTTGATGAGTTTCGTAAAATGGGTATCAAAGTTCTTTCTTACTTTGTTGGAGATAGTTATGATAGAAGTAATACAATGGAAGACTTCAAAAAAATGTATGGTAATGATGCAGAGTTCATTAACATTAATAATGTAACTCAGATTAGTAAAACAATGAATGAGAAATTCTTGGAGAAATAAAAAAATGAAATGGTTATATAATAAATTTTGGAATGGACATACACCACCTTGTATGACTTGTGGTTGGAATATGAAAATATTTAAAGATTCCATGTTTATGTATGAATGGAAATGTATTTGGAAGAAATGTGGATGGGGTGCATTCCAAGGTTCTAATGGTAAATTACATTGGTGGTTAGAAAAAAATTGAAAAAAATGAAAAAAAAGCTTGACTCATATAGTATTTTATTAGTATATTTAGGTATAAGATATGGGTAAAAAATTAACAAAAGAAAAGGAAAATAATATGAATAACATTGTAGTTAGAGTAGAAAAATCTGGAAACAGATATAATGCTTGGGATGTTGATGGTAATAAATACACATCTCAAATTACTACGGGTGCTAGGAAAAAGGCATTCAATAATGGTATGGCTCTTGAACAAAGGGTCAACAAAAATGGTAAGAATTATTGGTGGTCAGTTCCAATGTCAGTATATGAAATGACATCGGCTCCTGTCATTGATGTTTCATCGGTTGATGTTCCATCAGACCACGCAGAAGTTCTTAATTTCATTCATGGTTCTTATACTCTTAAACCTAAAGGTTTAGTGATGAAAGAACTGAAATGGAAATATTTAATTCGTTCCGCTGTTCGTGGAAAAAATATATTAATGACTGGCCCGGCTGGTTGTGGTAAAACCATGGCTGCTAAGTCACTTGTCAATTCACTTGATAGACCTGATTTCTATTTCAATATGGGTTCTACACAAGACCCAAGGGCTACCTTAATTGGTAATGTTCATTTTGATAAGAAAAAAGGAACCTACTTTTCAGAGTCCTTATTTGTCAAGGCGATTCAAACACCAAACGCTGTGATTCTCTTGGATGAGTTATCAAGAGCTCACCCAGATGCTTGGAATATTTTGATGACCGTTCTTGACCAAGGTCAGAGATATCTCAGACTTGATGAGGCAAGTGGACAAGAAACTATCCCAGTTGCTGAGGGAGTTACCTTTGTGGCGACAGCTAACATTGGTAATGAATACACTTCAACAAGAGTTATGGATAAGGCTCTTATGGATAGATTCACTATCGTTGAGATGGATGTTCTTACTGATGATGAAGAATATGGGTTGTTAACTTACATGTTTCCACATGTTGACCCAGAGTTGTTAAAGGCAGTTTCAGAAATTGCTCACACCACTCGTATGGAATCAAAATCAGATAATGGTAAAGTCACGACTGGTGTCTCTACCAGAACTTCTGTTGAGATGGCTGGATTAATCTATGATGGTTTCGGTCTTGATGAAGCATCTGAAGTTTCTATCTATCCACAATTTATGGATGATGGTGGTGTTGATTCAGAGAGAACTTTTGTAAAACAATTAGTTCAGAAGTTTATGAATGATGGGTCAGATGAGAATCTCTTCAATGAAGAAGAAGATTCTGATTCAGATGAGTTCTAAAACATTTGTCTCGTAAGAGGCAAGGTGGGTCGGTTTTTATTCCTTTCTTTCCCGACCCACCTTTATATTTATATAAGAGGGTTATAAAGTATGGACGAAAATAAAAAATATAAAGGTGTTGAACCTATACCTAATACTGATGTATTGGGTTTTTTACAAATGTTAAACTATGAAGATTGGTTATCTAAAGATTCCGATTGGATTTATAGTTGTTACAGAGATACCTTTTTGCAGTGGATACAATCTTCAAATTTAAATACACTTAATGGTATAGAAAATTTTAAACACAAACAATATTCTTTTGGGACTACACAAACATTTGATTTATTTTATTTACAAAATAAAAATAGAAGATTTAGATTTTTCAAAGGTGATTTCTTTTATCACACTGCCTGTAATACTAATTGGGAATATTTAGACACAAGTCGCATAGATACAAATGATGCAGTTATCATTAGTGTTCCATTTAGTGATACAGGTAATATTCCTAATACACTTGAATTCATATTATGTGAATGTGATGTTATGGGTGTGCCTGTTCTTTTAGATATGTGTTATTATGTTATTGGTAAAGATATAAACATAAATTTAAATCATAAATGTATTGATACTATAAGTTTTTCTTTATCCAAATTTTCAGATGGGTTACAAAATTTTAGATGTGGTTTAAGATTAACTAAAGATTTTAAAGATGATGGTATAGATATAATTAATCAATTTTATCATGTGCCTAAAATATCATGTGCAGTAGGTATCTCAATAATGGATAATTATTCAGTTGATTATAACTGGAATGAATTCGGAGATAGTTATTTATCTGTATGTGAAGAAAAGAATTTAAAACCAACTAATACTATGATACTTGGATTAGGTGGTTCTGAATACGATTATTTAAATCGTGGAAACTCTACAAATAGAGTTTGTATTGCAAAAGATATATGGGAGACATATAATGATAAAAGATAAAATAAAAAAAGTATTGGATAGACATGAAAGTGGACAAGGTAATCTTGGGTCTGATAGTTTTCGTGATATGTTAGCAACTGAAATAAGTTGTAACTTAAATGAACATGACCAAGAACTATCTCAAGAATATTTAGACCATTGGACTTGTGATATTTGTGGTGATAATACTCACGAAGTTGATTATGATTATATTGGAACAGGAACAAATCATTTAGGGTGTGAATTAAAAGAAGAAATTAAAGATACACCTAATGATATGGAACTTGGTTCTAAAGTTAGACATAAGCTTACTGATGAAAGTTGTTCAACACAATACATACCACCAACAATTTTTGGTGATGGATTTATTGATAATAATAAATATGATGATGTATTACCTGGTGAACAATTAGAATTATGGCCAGAGATGACATCGTGGATTTATGAATCACCAGATGGTAAAACAATCTATAAACGAAAACAGGGTGAGGATTATAAATCACGAAGAATTGTTGAAGATTGGGAATTAGAAAAACTAAACATACAAAGGAAGTATAGTCAATGAAAAGTGAAAAGTGGTCGGGATACGACAGATATTTAGTATTAGCAGATAGGTGTAAATTTTTATCTGGTGGTTATGATGGTTATCTTAATCTATGTGAGATAATGGAAACCTTGAATCTGATGGTTAGTAAACAACAGAACACTTATACTTATAATGGAGAAGTCTATGTAAGTAATCTTACTGGTGGTGAAATAACCAGAATCCAAGACGCTATCAGTACTGGAAAGTATGATGGTTCTTTTGATAATGTAAGATACCTTAAGAGACAGCTTGGAATAAAAATATAAAATAGAGAGACTTATTGTTTTCTCTCGGTTACATAACAGGAGAATACAATGGGTAAAAAATTAGATGCTCGTGAATACGAAGCAGAATTAATTAAAGTTTTAGATGGAGACACGATTGATTGTTGGATTGATTTGGGTTTTAATCTAAAAATAAAAAAACGAGTTAGATACATGGGTATTGATACTTGGGAATCTCGCACAAGAGATTTAGAAGAGAAGGCTAAAGGATTACTTGCTAAAGGTAGAAATAAAGAACTATTAGAAGCGGGTAGGTTTAAACTTAAATCATTTGGAACAGGAAAGTTCGGAAGAGTATTAGGTGAAGTATTTGTATCACCTGATTATGTTGGAGAACATATTAACGAATGTATTTCTAATCCAGATAGTTCTATTGACCTTAGTAGTGATGGATGGGTCTCTGTCAATGATATATTAATTGAAGAGGGACATGCATATGATTACCATGGTGGTAAGAAAAAGGATTTTAAAAGTGAAGTCAAAGAAGAAAAAGAAAAACAAGAAAACGACCCAAAAGCTGTTTGAAGAAAGAACTGGAGTTAAATACGAAAACTGGATTCAAGCTTGGGGAGTGACCGAACAATTAAAAAATAAAGTTGTAGAAATAGTTGTTCCATATAGAACAAAAACTACAACTCAAAGTTATAACAAAATGGAGTGGAAATGAAAAGTGTAAAATATTTCAGTGCAGTATGGTGTGGGCCTTGTAAAACATTTAAACCTATCATGGAAGAAATATCATCTGAGGGACATAATGTTCAGTTTATAGATGTTGATACTGATAGTGACCTTGCATCAAAATATGGTATTCGTAGTGTGCCTACTACCGTAATAGAAGATAATGGTGTAGAAATAAATAGAATTGTAGGAGCATCATCTAAACAAGTGATATTAGAAAATTTATCATGAAGGTACAAGTAGAATTTGATTATCCAACTATTGAAGGTATGATTCATAAAGGAATAATTATTAAATGTAATGAATCTGAATTCAATACCAAGAAACATAATGAGAAAGTTAAAGGCACTGATGACATGGGTAAGATAGTTTGGATACCAAAAAAATTATTAAAAAAATTGTAATTTTATAAAACTTCTATATATTTATATATGTAGTAAAGATTCAACGCTCTAACGAGGTTGATATACTATAACGAAGTATCGCTCTAATGAGGATACGAGTTGAACGAAAAGTTAACTAACAACAAGGAGAAATAAAATGACTAAGTTCGTTGTAAATCACAAATTCCCTGTAATTGATAGGGATGAATTCTTAACACCCTTTGATAGGATGTTTGACCAAATAATCACAACACAATTCCCACAAATAGAAAAACAAGTAGGAGTAAAACCATATCAAGGTACCGCATATCCAAAAGTAAATGTATATGAGTATGATGATAAGGTTGGTGTAGTTGCTGAGATTCCAGGTCTTGATAAAAAAGATTTATCTATAGATGTGGAAGAAGGCGTATTGACTATTGCTGGAAACAAACATGGATTGTTTGATGATGAAGGAGCTAAAGTAATCAGAAGAGAACTAAAGCAATCATCATTTAAAAGACAATTTGAATTGGGTGAATTATTAGATGGAGAAAAAATTAAGGCATCATTTAAAGATGGTTTACTCTCTATTGAAATACCAAAAGTAGAACCAGAAAAACCAAAGAAGACATCTGTTAAAATTTCCTAAAATTATAGATGTAGATAAAGATAGGTATGTCGTTCTTGGAACGGCAAAGGTTGATTCTGGTTACTCTCCCGAACATTTGAAATCTATGTATGGATTAGCCGATGCCGTTCTAAGGAACGCCGATACTTTTTATATCTGCTATAGGATAATAGACGCAGAATTTGAAATGATTGAAAATCAAGAAACATAATGTAGGTGATTTCTTGTTACCACTTTTAGTGGGTTGTTGTTTTCCGTATGTGGTGAAAAGTTTGGATAAGTGACCAAACAGAAGTCCTAACATTTAACAGGATGTAATACTACAAGTTAGGCTGGGTTGTAGACCAGATAGTAGTAGTTACAAAGTGACAATTTTTGATATAGCAAAAGTTTGTAAGAATTTTAAAATAAATCATGGAATACTCGGCCCGAAATATACTTATTACATATGAATGATATAAAAAAGTTACATGCACGAAAAGTTCGTCTTAAGTTAAGATATTTACAAACTGAATTAGAAGAGACAAAATTAGTCTATAAACAATCTTTAGAAAAATTTAATAAAGATTTTAGTGAGGAATTTGTTTCTAATAATCCAATAGAACCAGATGCATCACAAAAAATTCCATCAGACCCATATGAAAAAATTGAAACTGATGTTGATGATGATACTATAAGAGAAGTATATCGTAAGGTTGCTGGTAAAACACATCCAGATAAAATTGATGGTAATGAAAAATTATTTAAAAGTGCTAATCAGGCAAATAGAAATAAAGACTTTGGTCATCTATTAGAGATGGCAGATGAACTTGGTATTGATGTAAATCTTGATGACAAGTTTATATTAGAGATGAAAAAACAATGTAGTGCAATAATTAAAAATGTTGAGTTAATGAAAACTACAATGGCATGGACTTGGGTACATTTACCACAAGACCAAAAGAAAACATTTAGAGAATATGTTTTACAACAATTACAAGTTGAATAGATATTTATTATAAATAATAGAGGTTAATAATGAGAAGAAAAAATGATGTGTTAGATAAGATTTCAGATTTAGATGCTGAGATTGGAAGACTCAAAGATAGAATACCAGTTGATACTAATCCACAATTTGATATATGGTTAAGGATAGTAGACAACTGCATAAAGAAGATTGAGTATCTACAAAATATCGTTGAATTAGAAGACGATGTGTAAATAGGAGAAAATAATGGAACGCTCTAAGAATTTCCACATATGGTTGGGAATCGCAGCGTTACTTATTGCAGGGAGTGCTGGATTCTTTTCAGTATTCGGATTATCTAAATTGTTTGCAGGAGCTGCATTTAGTGTAATCATCATGGCAGGTTCATTAGAATTTGGTAAGTTGGTTACTGCTGCTTTCTTGTATAGATATTGGGATAAGATTAATCTATTCCAAAAAACATATCTGATGACTGCAGTAGTAACATTAGTATTAATCACAAGTGCAGGTATCTTTGGATATCTATCAAATGCCTATCAAGGTGCAACCGTAACCTTTGAAAAACAATCAAATCAATTGATAGCCTATGAAGATAGGTTAGAACAATTACAAGAAGATAAAGTATTTTTAAAAGAAGAATTAGAAGTTCAGGTTAAAGATTTACCTGATAACTATATCACAGCAAAACGAAAGTTACGAGAAGAATATAATCCACAAATTCAACAAGTCAATCAAGAGATACTCAGAGTTAAAGGTGAGATTGGTGATTTAAAAGTTGGGTTAGTTGAGACTGGTGTAGATGTAGGGCCAGCAATTTATTTAGCCAGAACATTCAATACTGATGTTGATTCTGTAGTAAAGTTCTTTATCTTTATTCTTATCTTTGTGTTTGACCCATTAGCAGTTATGTTAGTTGTGGCATTTAACCAAGCACTACTACTTAGAGATGAAGAAGATGAACATTTTGCAAAGCGCAAAGCCACGGGTACTGAAAGCGCAAAGAAATCTTGGTGGGAAATGTATAATGAAACAAAAGAAAAAATACTTCAAAGGGAATCAATAGAGAAAGAAAAAACTCAAGACGAACATTGGAGAGCTATCTACAATGAACCACTTGGAGATGAAGATACTACAAAAGATGATGATAGTGATATAGATAAAGAAGAAAGAAATCCACTAAGAGGTGGTGTGAAGACTTAATATATATTCTATTTATTAGTAAGAACCCAAGTTATATTTAACCATTAAACAATAAGGGATGTTACTATGAATAGAAAAAAAAGAGTTGAAACGATTACAAAGGTTGTAACTAATCAAGAGTGTCAGAATCATCGTCAGGCACTTTCTCAAATGAAAAGAATCAGATGGGACTTTAATCCTAAGTCAAGAAGTCAACAAACTTTTTGGGATAATATAGACTCAAATACAATTACATTTTGTGTTGGGCCTGCAGGTTGTGGTAAAACATATGTTGCCACATATTGGGCATTACAAAATCTTGTAAATAAAAATTCAAACTTTGATGGTATCATTGTGACTAAACCAATGGTTGAGGTTGATGGTGAGAGAATAGGATATCTACCTGGTGATATAGATGAGAAGACTGAACCATTTATGCAATCAGTATATTATAATATGGAACAGATTATTGGTAAACAAAGATTGGATATATTGAGAAAGTCTGGTATAATCAAAGTGATTCCATTAGCATATATGAGAGGATTAACACTACAGAATAAAATAGTGATGTTGGATGAAGCACAGAATTCTACACAATCACAAATAAAAACTTTTCTAACAAGAATTGGAATGGGTTCTAAGTATATTGTTAGTGGAGATTTACAACAAAGTGATTTAAGAACTAAAATAGATAATGGATTAGAAGATAGTGTTAAGAGATTTACAGGTGTTTATGGATGTGGATTTTGTCAATTTGAATTATCTGATGTTGTTAGACATCCTATAGTTGCAGACCTACTTAATAGATATCAAGATTGGAAGATACCTGATGTAGAGGCAGAAGTAACATTAAGTAAATGGTTGGAACATCCTACATATGATATACCTAAATTTGGATATTGGGAAAAAAATTAAAAAAAAGCTTGACTTATATAGTATTTATTTTGTATCTTTAACTATGTAAAAAATGTAATATAAAAAGTTTTTAAAAAAAAGCTTGACTTGTATTGTATTTTGTTTGTATATTATGAGGTAAAATAAAGGATATTATATGACATATGTATTTGAAAAGAAAACATCCATGGGAACCTTAGTGGTAGAATATGTTCTATCATCGGTTTCTAACGCTGTTAAGGTCGTTGAGATGACACTTGGTGGTAAGTATCATAGATATAGTTGGATGGGTAAACAAGGTCAATTAGAGTTGATTGACGAGTTAGAGAGGGACTTATTAGATAGGGCCTGTAAGACTGGTATTCACGAACCAATGGAGCAGTTATAATGGGATATAGGAACTTTATAATGAGGAAAAAGATAGGACTATTTCTATATAGGTCTGCAGAGTTTTTAACCATACTTTGGATTTTTTTTGTATTTTGGATTTTTATGATTATATTTAATATTTAAAAGTATGGAATTAATTGATTTAATAATTGAAAAGTTTGATGGTGTTCTTGTTGATGATTATGGATGGGAACATTATAAGGTAAAGGGAAAGGATTACGATATTCGTTTTGACCCATCAAGGATTGAATGGGCATGTGATTGTAAAGCATTTACATTTCGTAGGAGACATAAGATTAAATATTGTAAACATATTGAAGAAATACAAAGTAAAAAATTGGCACAACGCAGTGGCCGTGCAGGTGCCAGAGTGGTTTAATGGGGCGGATTGCAAATCCGTTATTCGCAGGTTCAAATCCTGTCCTGCACTCAAAACATAGGAAAGTAAAATGAGAATTAGTGAATTAGTTGAGAGATTGGAAAAAATAGAACAAAATTGTAGTGGTAGTACTCGTGAAGATATATCATTATTAATTGATGATTTAATAAGACATGATTTGCAAATGGCAAAACTTTTAAAAGAAACAACAAAGGGTATGATGAATCAATTTAAAGAAGATGAAAATTTTGTAAAGTTTTTAATTGCAGAAGGAATTAAATCAGGTTCTATTGGTGAATCTTAGAGAGAGGAGTAATATGTATATGAGTAAGTTTGAAGATAATGGTGGTTACTTTATTGATGGTGTTCCTTATATGGATTGTAAAATAACAGGACAACCAGTCAAGAATGTAAGTACAGATTGTAAAGAGGTGATAGGTGATAAAGCATTATCTGCCAGAGTTTACAAAATGTTTCCTGATACATTAGAGGTAAACCAACCTACAAGATATAAACGAACAGGACGACCAGCTGGTTGGCATTGGATGAATGAGTTCGTTGATAAAGATGGAAATGTATTTCATAAAGGTAAAGAACAACCTAAATTAAAAGGAACTTTACCACCAACGAAAGTTAAACCAAAGAAGAAAACTAAGAGGCGTAATAAAGATGCTATCTTGGTTGCCAAATATAAAGAAAAACAAAAACTTAAAAAAGAATTTAAAAAACAACAAGATTTTCTTAATCATAAAGTATGAGGTTATAATGAGTAAAAAAAAGAAGAAGGGTCAATTTGACCATTACAAAACTTTCACATTGAAAGATGGAACTAAATTTAAAGCACTGAATAAATCAGATGCTGAACTATACAGAAAAAAGGTTGGTGAATAATGAATGGATATATTTATCCTGTCCAAACTAAAAAGATGCAGGAAAATAATGAAGACCCAAGGGTTCAAATTAGTGAACTATTAAAAGGCCCTAAAAGACTTGAGGGTGAATCGTTTGATGAGTATAAGACACGAATGAAAGTTGAGAACCAACTTACTCGTGATTATTTGAAAGGTTATCTTATTGAAAATTAAAAAATTGCTTGACATTCGTAATATAATTAGTTATATTAAGAACATATATTTTTTATGGTTATATAAAAAACATTTAAAAATGAGAATAGAAAAAAACAACTTTGGAAGAAGAGAGGAGTGGTAATGCAAACATTTTTACCTTATTCAAGTTTTACAGAATCAGCAAAAATCTTAGACTGGCGTAGGTTAGGTAAACAACGAGTAGAGGGTATGCAAATTATTAACGCAATTAGTGGTGTCCCACGAAAAGATGGTAAACCATATAAAGGTTGGACTAATCATCCATGTAGTGTAATGTGGAAACCATACTTACCAGCACTAAAACTTTATACTAATATTATTATTACAGAATGGATTAAGAGAGGTTACAATAACAATATGGAATACTATGATGTTCCAGGATGTCCCATAACAGACATTGATACAGATATTGAAATGCCACATTGGTTAGGTGATGATAGAATACATTCATCACATAGAGCTAATTTACTTCGTAAAGATTATGAGTATTATTCTCAATTTGGTTGGGATGAGAATCCAGAATCACCATATGTGTGGCATGATGTAGATGGTAAATTTTATGAACAATTAGTTGGAACAGGAGTTAGAAACTATTTATGAGAAATGTCATAAATTGTCTCAAGGATAATAATCCATTAATTAATAAAAAACTAAGAGAGGTTTCAGTTGAAGAAGGAATGGAGATTGCAACAAAACTATTTCAGATACTTAACGAAAGAAAAGACGGTATTGGGTTGGCAGCTAATCAAGTGGGAATTGATGCACAAGTGGCCGTTGTCAATGTTCGTGAACCTTTGGTTTTCATCAATCCAAAAGTTATTTCACAAGATAATGAAATAAAATATTATGAGGGTTGTTTAAGTTATCCAAAGAAAGGTGTTCATACTAAAAGATATGAAACAATACATGTAAAAACTGAACAAGAAGAAAGTGGTTGGATATTTAGTGGAGTAAAAAATCCTACAGATGGTAAAGGTAGTTGGGAAGAGAACAAAGAAGATGACAGAGAATTAAGATTATTAGAAGCAGTTTGTGTTCAACACGAGATAGACCATTTAAATGGTATTGTATGTATGGATAGAAAGATTGAAACAAGTTATAAACGAGATACAAAAAAAATTGGTAGAAATGAAATCGTTATGATTACTGATGGTAACGAAACAAAAGATTTAAAATATAAAAAAGCAAAACCACTTATAGATAGTGGTGATTGGGAAATATATACAGGAGGGCCGATAACATGATAGATGGAATAATACATTTTCTTAAACACTTAATTGGATTGTGTGGTGAACCACATCCAAGTTTAATAATGGGTGGTGGAGTATTTCTTACTTCACTTGGGATATGGAGAAATCAAATAATAGAGTATTTAAGGAGTTTTTTATGATAGATAGTATAATAACTGCGGTAATCATAATACTAATATGTGAATTAGTAATTAATAGGAGTATGTTTTAAGATGTTTGAATTTGTACAAATTGTATTAGGAATATTCGTAGGAGTGTTCTTATTGTTTACATTATATGTTGCATTAGATATGTTCTATAGAGAACATTAAATGAGTAAGAAAAAGAAATCAATATATGATTCAGGAACTACCAAGGGTAGTGCACCAAGAACATCAGATTATAAAAAGTATTCTGATAATTGGGAAAAAATCTTTGGTGAGAAGAAAAAGAATAAACCGCTGAATCCAAATCCATATGGAGATGATGATTTCGCAACACCAAATAAAGACGATGATAAGTAGTGAAATATATAAAATATAATACAAAGAAATATAATTTTAGAGAACAGATTCAAAAATATTATAATGTTGAATTTGAAAGTTTTCATTTGGTTGAAGATTATGAATTAAGAACAAGAGAAACAGACCAACAAACAATATTCCACAAAACTTTTTATGATTCGTGGGATAAAGATAGTGAACTACAGAGAATGTATGGTGAATTTATGTTAAAGGTAGTTAAACCATTGTTTACTAATGATGAGATAGTTTATCAAGCTAAACCATCATATAGAGTTCAACTCGTAAATAATCTTGGTGTTGGTGAGTTTCACAAGGATAGTAAATATCGTGAAGATAAAGAATGGGTAAAAAAAATAAAAGAAAGAAATTTCTATTTACCATTAACATATGCAAAAGATACTTCAACAATATGGGTAGAGAGTGAACCTAATAAAGGTGATTACTCACCTATGAATTGTGAGTATGGAGATTTAGTGATGTGGGATGGAGCAAATTTAACTCATGGTAATAAACAAAACAAAACTAAATCTACGAGAGTATCTATAGATTTTAGAGTTATGAGTAAAGATAATTATATTGATACTGATGCAGTATCTATTAATACAAAGATACCTTTTAAAATAGGTGGGTATTATAGAACAATTTAATAATAATAAGGAGTAGGTTATGACAAAAGTCCAAATGACAAAAAAAGAATGGTTAGATGAAATGGTATGTAGAGATACCTATGGTAGATTATATAATTTATCTGATGTTCCTATGACAATGATGACTCGTAGAGAATCATTTGAAAAACAAGGTGGAACAAAAGAAGATATTAATGAGTATTGGAAAGAAAATAAACATCTATATGTAAAGGAGAAATAAGATGGCGTATTTTGAAGCACAGGTAGTATTTACAGAAGAGATACCAACAAAGAATGGAGTTCGTGAAAAGAAAACTCGTAGAAGTTTTTTAGTTGGTTGTGATTCTGTAAGTGTTGGAGAAGCAAAAGTGAATGAGGTTTTAAAAGACTCACCTTATCCATTTGAAGTTAAAGTAGTAAAAGAGTCTAAAATAATAGAGGTAATAGAATGACATTTGAAGAAGCATGTAATTGGTTGACCGAAATAATTGTAGGTAAACCTAAAAGAGCAAGAACAAAAACTGGTAGATATCAAAAGGATAATCCAAAGACGAAAAATGTAAATGAAGCATATGTTCGTGGTAAATCTCCAGTCAAGAAAAAAAGAAAATACACAAGGAAGAAAAAATGAAATCAAAGGCACAAATAGTATTTGATACTATTGAAACCGTATTAATACTTGGGGCAGGTTGTATATTATTATATGTAATGTATCAATTCTCTCAAGGTATGGAAGCTTGGGTTGAGTTGGATAGGATGTTACGATAATGAATGGAGTGTTTATTAGTATGAAAGATTTTCTAATAAATTTTTTAGAAAATGATGTAGGTTGGTTCTTATTAGGAATTGCACTTATATTATGGGTGTATGGATTAGTTAGACAATTAATAACACAGGAAGGATATTGGGAATGACATTTTTACCAAATTGGTGGTTTGATTTCATTGTTGTTCTTTCAGCAATAATATTGTATAAAGATTACAATGGAACATTAGAAGAGGATTTAAATAAGTTTGAAGAACGAATTGGTATAAGAACGGAACTACCTGATACAACAGAAAATGTTCCACCACCTTATTACATTAATCCACGAGAGGAGACAAAAGATGATTCTACAAGGAATGCTTAGTAGTTTAGTATTGTTCACATCATTTGCTATGAGAACACCAAATGATGCATCAATAACTAAAGATGATTATGAAGTTGCTCTTGGGTTCAAGAGTGAGAATATATATCTCAAAAGAGATTGGGAACGAGAGTTAGGTCAATCTTATATTGATGATGAGATATGGTTTGAATGGGAACCAAAAAACTTTTATTTGAAACCACAATATGTTAATAAGACATCTCGTGATTTAAAGTATGGTAAGGCAGACATTCGTTATCGTGATGGAGATTACTCAATTGGATATACAGGATTCTTTTCTGATGATAAGTTTGAGAGTGGTGTATCAATGGGTGTTCAAAAGAAAAAAGAAGTTAATGATAAATTTTCTATGGAAGCAAAATGGGATGGTTATTGGTTTCGTGATGAATTAACTGGTGAGAGTAGATTTGATATGGAAGATTATGCAAAAATTAATTGGAAAATTTCTGATAAGTTGATACTTACTAATATCTTTGATTATAATGATATCAAAGGTAAAAAATATTACACATTTAAAATAGGAGTAGAGTATGACCTTAGCAGAGATTAAATCAGAGTTAGAAAAGGCATATAATGAAGAAGATTGGAATCGTATTGAAACATTAATAGATAATTTAGAGATAGCGATTCAAATTGATGGTGATGGAGTATTTGAGTGGGAAGATGACCACGATGAGATTGATTAATATGGGGCTGACTGGTATTGACAGGTATTGGAAGAGATTAAGTGCAACAGGAGTTTGGGTAAGACTCACTAAAAAAGGCCCACAAACCTAATTGACAATCAAGTCAATTTTGCTTACGCTTAGTTCGTAGGCCGTCACACCTAAGACACCGATATTAGGATTGTGGCGTCAGAATCGGTAGACCACTCACTTCAGGTTTAGAGTATAAATGAAATCTCAGTTGGCTACTCTGTGGAAAGTAGTTGGTGGTTTGTAGGTAACTTCTCAGAGGGTAGTAACCTAACTAAGTTGTGAATGACTTAACTTGGAAGATAGACTGGACGGCGGTTCAATTCCGCCCAGCTCCACAAATGAAAAGAGGTTATAAATGATAGTAGAATATATTTTGTTAGGTGTTCTTTCACCGATAATTCTAAACTTGATGCATATGTTAGTTGGAATTTATGTGGTGGTACAGAGAGGCAATTTATTGTCTTTAGGATTCACAGGAATGGGATTCATAACAAAAACAATTGGAATGATGTTCTTAGTATGGTTAGGAATAGTAAAAGTAAATTTAGATTACCAGATATATGTACCATTGATTAGTTTCTTCTGGTTATTTACACATATAGTTGAGGGATTTGTTATTCAACATTATATGAAACGAAATGAAAGTGAACTAATTAAAAGTTTGCAAATAAAATGAATTTTAAATATATTGGGAGATATTTATATATGACTATTGTAAAGGATTTCTTTAACTTTAGGAATTATGAAATGAACAATTATAGATTACCAATAATGATATTAATACCATTATTGATTTTTAATACTTTTGTTTGGACGAAAATTTTTGAAAAGTATAAAGAAAATTTGTTATTAGACAAAAATGAACTTCAAGTAGAAAATGAGAGATTAAGTTCTCTTATAGAGGAGTTCAGATTAGAGGGAATGGAAGTGACGGTAACGATGTATCATCCAGTTCGTCAACAGACAGATTCTACACCGAACATTCTCGCGGATGGAACGCGAATAAGAGTCCACAAGGCAAGTGAATACAAATTTATAGCGGTGAGTAGAAATCTTCTGAAACGACATGGTGGTTTTTTGGATTACGGTGATTTCATTGTTTTAAAAGGAACTGATGGTAAGGATGGTGTTTACCAAGTTAAAGATACGATGAATAAAAGATTTGTTAATCGTATTGATATCTTAGAATCACCAGGAACCAAACCTTATAAGTTTGATAGTGCAAAAATAGTAAAGACAAATTTAGTATTGAATAATTAATGAATAAACAAAAATGGTTTTATGAAAAGTCTAACATTGCGAGTAAAGACAATCCAATTAATATAACCTACGATGAGTTACTTCATAAAAGTGATTCAGATGTAGAGAAATGGATTGATGAACTTCGTACATATGTTATTACCCAATGGGATGAGAATGGTCAACCACCAGTTATTGGTCAGAATGAAGATGAGATAATCAGTAATTGGAAAAAATTATTTGGGTATGATGTTGAGAGCTTCTTTGATGAAAAAACAAAAGTAGTTAAGAACTTCAATAAGTATGCAAGTGGAGTAAATCAATTCTTTCCAACAATGTTAAAGACAAAGATTTCTACAGGTGTAAGTAGTGATGGAGCTACTTCAATATACGACCACTTTAAAGATGATGAGTTAAGAGAAACATTCAAGAAAGCAATGTTGAGGTCTTTATTTAAAGACTCAATGTATACTTTTAGTTTGAGTGTTAAGGTAAAAGAAATGGGTATGAGTAATGTATCTGATTTCTTAAAACAAACTAATCAAGACCAAACTTATGGTATTATGGTTGTGAGACAAAGTGATACTAAACCAGTAGATATAAATTCTCAATATCTTATATTGAAAAAAAGTGAAGTGGAAATGTATTTATCTACAGGATGTTTAACAGAACAAAACCTTAGAACAATTGGTGATAAATTAAAAGATAGTTATGAGTTAAAGAATGGTGATAAAAGATATTATCATTATTATATTAGAAAGTATAAAAGAAAACAAAGAATTTTTCCAAGTGCTCTTCAAGTATTTAGATTAGGACTTGGACAACCAGCGGTAAACTTTCCACCCTTGACCGCTAAGTTCTTATATGAACAATTTACAAAACATATCAAGGACTTAAATTTAATAGTAAGCGATCCGTCAAGCGGCTGGGGTGGAAGAATTTTAGGTGCTATGTGTAGTGATAGGAATATACATTATGTTGGTATTGACCCAAACCCTGATAATTTGGGTAGATATGAGGCAGTAGCAGATTATTATAATGAACATTGTTTTAATCCTAATCCTTTTTGGGGTAAGGCGGAACCTAACACATACGAAATATTTAGAGAGGGTAGTGAGGAAGTAGGGAACAATCCAGAGTTTCAGAAGTATAAGGGAAAGTTAGATATGGTTTTTACTTCACCACCTTATTTCAATAGAGAACAATACTCTCAAGATGAAAATCAAAGTTTTAAAAAGTTCGGTGCATATGATGATTGGAGAGATAACTTTTTGAAACCAACCTTAACAACAATGTATACATATTTAAAACCTGATAGATATTTGTGTTGGAATATTGCGGATATCAAAGTAGGTAGTGATAAATACATTCCATTAGAACAAGATAGTATAGATATCGTGGAAAGTCTTGGTGGTGAATATCAAGGTATTTACAAGATGTTGATGACGAGAATGGTTGGGATAGATGCATCCAATGTAAAGAATTCAGTAATGATAAAATCACATCCACTTAGTCGTGGTGGTGATTACTTTAAGTTTGAACCAATATTGATATTTTATAAACCAAAGGAGTGACGGAGATGAAATTTAGAGATTACGATGTAGAGATACCAAAACCATATCATAATGGTAAACAATGGATTTATGATGATACACCAACATATCAGAATTTATTAGATTGTTTTTTAGAAACACAAAGACCAGAGGGTGAAAAGAAAATTCGTGAACAATATGGTAACACGAGATTACGAGACCCATTTAGAAAAATAAATAAAATGGATTTACAATTAGCATTTGACCATGTAGAGGGTCGTGAGGGTCATGCATATGAAGTAGATTGGGTTGAGAATAACGATGGTAAAATCGTTGCATGTATTTTATATTATAATATGAAGAACATGAAAACACAATTTAAAAAAATTAAATCCTTTACAGGAGCAGAATATAAATTAGTTACAAAAAGTGATGCATACATTCGTGAGATTGCATGTTATCCTGGTCAAGAACAACATTTATATGACTTGATAAAAAGACATGAGTCAGATGGTAGTAGTATATTTGACGAAGGGACAACCGTAGTTGAATGTGATATGCAAAACAGAAGAATGGTCTCTATATTAAGAGACTTGGGTTATGAAAGAAGAGATAACTTGATTACGAGTTTTGCAGATATGTATGGTTATTGGTTCAAAGGAGAACACACAGGTGAACTTGCAAAATCACAAGAAATCTCACTACAGAGATTAGACTTAGATGTTCAAGATACAGACCCATTAATGGAACAAATCTTTGCACTACAAGAAGACTTTGCTAACCACTATAGTAATTACAACAAAGGTAATTCATGGAGTGGTATTGTGGTTCGTGGTTATGGTGGTAAAGAAGACTTTATTATCAAACCTGCAGAGATGAATCAAAAGTGGAGAAAAGAAAATTCAGAAAAGTTAGAGTGGAAAGTGGAAGATACACCACTTAGAGAAAGACTTACTGAAGTAGAGAAGTTTGCTAAACTCTTACCATTTGAACATGAAAGAATTCGTATCTTGAAATTAAGTCAAGGTGAGGGTGAACTTGAAAGACATACTGATAGACAAGATGTAGAGGCTGGTATTAGTGATGGACAATGGGCAAGACTACACTTTCCATTAAAGACAAATCCAAAGGTTGAGTTTACTCAATGGAATTGTGATGGTAGTGTTACTAACTCACAAATGGGTAAAGGTGAGTTGTGGTATTTAGATATGAGAAAACCACATACTGCCATTAACTTTGGTGAAGAAGATAGATATCATTTAATTATAGATGTTAAGTCAGGACCAGAGTTAAGAAAATGGTTAGTGGATAGTAGTCACAAATATCCAAGTAATAAAAAATCAGATTGGTATGTTGATTAAAAAAAATAAAAAAAAAGCTTGACAACAACGCTAAAAATGTTGTATATTAATAACAATTAAATTGGGAAAATACAAAGGTTACACAATATGAATTTAACAGAACAACAACTATTAGACAATTACACTAAGTTGAGAAACATTGTGAATGAAACATTCACAGGTGAACGACTTGATAATTTAAATAAGATGTATGATTTCTTTGAAGACAGAACCATTGTTGCACCTGCAAGTGGTAAACCAAATTATCACTATGCATTTGCAGGTGGTTATGTTCTTCATGTATTACACTTAGTTGATACAGCAAAGAAATTAACAGAAGTATATAAATCAATTGGTGCAGTCATTGACTATACTGAAGAAGAATTAGTCTTCTGTGCATTACATCATGATTTAGGTAAAGTCGGCGACTTAGAACACGAGTATTACTTGGTTCAAGAAGATGATTGGAGACGAAAGAAACTCAACGAGTGGTTTACACAGAATCCTGAAATGCAGTTTATGGGTGTTACAGATAGAGCATTATATCTATTACAACACTTTGATGTTAAGGTAACACAATTAGAGTGGTTAGCAATTAAAGTTAGTGATGGTATGTATGATGACGCAAATGTTCAATATTTAAAAACATTTAAACCTGAACATAGTTTTCATTCAAGTTTACCTTATCTTATCCATTGGGCTGACCATATGGCAACAAGAGCAGAGTATACTGAATGGAAATATTCAGAAAAAAAATCTACTGAAAAAGTAAATAAATCAGTTAAGAATATTAAACAATCAGTAAACAAACAGATAAAAGAGAAAGTTGAAACACAACCAACTTCTTCAGCTAAGGATTTATTTGATGAGTTATTCGGAGAAAAGTAGTATCTATAATGAAGATTGTCTCATAACTTTAGGTAGGGATTTAGAATACGATTATGTATTCTTTTCCCCACCTGAGTATCATGAGATGAACTTAGAACCAATTAAAGATGATGATAAGTATTTTGGTTGGATGGAAGAAATTTATAGTAAGTTTAATCCAAGAAAAAATGTTGTGTCAATTGTAGTAACAGATAGAAGATTTAAAAGAAAAACAATACCAAAACATCAGTATATTACAGACATTATGAAAAATTTAGGTTATGATTTATTGAATCAAAAGATATGGGAAAAGTCAAGAGAGATAAATATGTTTAGATATAATTATGCCTTTGTTATGTCTTACGCACGAAAGAGTTTTAAATCTAAAAATACAAAATTATTTAAATATGATACTTGGTATCATCCACACCATTCATATAAAGGATATTCATATAATATGCCACAAGAAGTTGCAGAAAGATGTGTAGAGAATTATACTGAAGAGGGTGATATCGTGTATGACCCATTTATGGGAATTGGAACTACTGCACTTGCATGTAATAAATTAAATCGTAAATATTTGGGTTCCGAAATAGATAGTGAAACATTTGAAATGGGTATGAATAGAATTAATCAATCAACAATAGGGAGTATAGAGAAATGGTCTTAGAGATAATTTTTGGATGTCTTGCAGTTACATTTGGATATACAAGTTTCAATCTTTTTAGAAAAGTAGAACGATTAGAATCTTGGGTTGAAGAATATGCAGACAGAGTGATACAGACTAAGACTACACTTGACCAATTAGATTCAGAGGGTAAGTTTGAATCTGATGATGAGATAGGAGTAGTTTTTGAGGGTATCAAAGAAACAATAAATGAATTAAACACTATAACAGAAAAGGAAATATAATGCCAAGAAAAGCTAAAAAAGGCTCAACAAGATATTATTTTACAGATGTAACTGAACAGGCAGTTATTCGTCATAATAAAGAAACTCGTCCATATATGAGAGAGCGAATCTATAACGAACATATCAGACAACCATTTGAAAAGTTGGCAGAAAATATTATTCATACATTTAAATTTTATTACTTTGATGTTCCAAGTGAAGATGTTAAACACGAGGTTGTTAGTTTCTTATATATGAATATGCATAAGTTTACTGAGGGTAAGGGTAAGGCATTTTCATACTTCAGTATTGTTGCTAAAAACTATTTGATTCTACATAACAATAATAACTACAAGAAAATGAAGATGCATGATGGTGAAGAAGTTACTGATTACAAACGAGACCCTGTTCGTGAAACAGATATCCTTGATATGAAGAGTGCAAAGAAAGAGTATCTTGATTTGTTTGTTGAGTATTGGACAAATAACTTGACAACCGTATTTAAAAGAAAACAAGATATTGATGTGGCAAATTCTGTTGTTTATCTTTTTGAAACTCGTGAAAATATAGAGAACTTTAATAAGAAGGCATTGTATATTTTAATTCGTGAGATGACAGGAAGTAATACACAACATATCACTCGTGTGGTTAATGTGATGAAAAAACATCATGTAAATTTACAAAAAAATTATCTTGCTACTGGTTCAGTTGAGACAAGATATACAGGTAGTTGGAATAATCTATAATAGTATGTCTAATGAAGTTAAATCTCAATCTGGTAGACTTGAACAAGTATTCGTAATTCCACCTATTAGTATTCTTGATGTAAAATCTCTTAGGTGGAAAAAACGAAAAAAGTTATGGAAAAATCTTGGTATAGAAAGTGAATTAGGTAGAGGAGAAAATCTTTTAAGTCTTAGTGATTTGATGAAACGAATGAGACAAAATAGTACTTCTGTATTTGACCCTGTTTTATGTGAATGTATGTATAGATGGTTTACAAAAGAAGATGATAAAATTTTAGATTGTTTTGCAGGTGGTTCAGTTAGAGGAATTGTTGCAAGTAAATTAAAAAGAAATTATACTGGTGTTGATTTATCTAAAAATCAAATAGAACATAATATTATTCAAGGTAAAAAAATATGTGATACTCACATACCAACTTGGATAAATGATAATTCTTTAAATATAGATAAGGTAAAAGGTAAATATAATTTTTTATTTTCTTGTCCACCTTATTATAATCTTGAACAATATTCAGATAACCCAGAAGATATTTCCAATATGGATTATAAAACTTTCTTAAAACAATATAGAGAAATTATTAAAAAATCTTGTGATAAATTAGAAGATAATTCTTTTGCAGTATTTGTAGTTGGTGAGGTAAGAGAAAAAGATTCTTATGTTGGTTTTGTTTCAGATACGATTCAGGCATTTGAAGATGCTGGAATGTCTTATTATAATGAAATGATTTTATTACAAGAACCTGCAACTGCTGGTATGAGGGCAGAAAAATTTATGAACACAAGTAGAAAAGTTCCTAAGTCACATCAAAATGTTTTAATGTTTTCAAAGGGTAATCCAAAAGAAACTGCAAAACGATTAGGAAAATTTAAAGATAATTTTGAAGATTATATTATAAACACCAATAATAAATTTTGGTAAATAAAAAGGGAAGTTTTCACTTCCCTTTTTTATTTTAATACTACTTAGTTCCAAAGACTTTATTCCAAAAACCCTTTTTCTTCTTCTTACCCTTTTCACTAAGTTTCTTTCCTTTCTTCTTTTTCTTCTTCACTTCTTCCATACCAGCTTTATTATTCATATCAGATGCTTGTGCAGTTGGAACTGAACCAAAGAAAATCAAAAGAGAAAGTATACCAGTTAGTATTGTTTTCATAACATACTCCTGTACTAACGCGTTAATAATCAACACATATGCGGTTGATTAACTATAAATATTTTAATATAACAAAAAAGGGTGAGAAAAATCCCACCCTTTTTTATTTACTTCTATCCGAATTAGTACTATTTACGGAATAAACCCACCAACACCAACAACGCGACTAACCCAGCGAAACCGGATTCGCCGAATGTGTTTATGATTGATGTTAGGTTACCGATAACATTTACACCGAAGATACCACTTCCAAATATTACTTCAGAAATCGCACCTATGGCCACCAAAGATAACATCAAATCCGCTAGGTCATTGATATATCCCTTAACTATTGTTATGATTTCCTTCATTTATGTTTCTCCGTTATAGTCGGATTTCCACCGACTTAAATAACTATTGTATATATGAGACTTTCATGGGTTGATATATATTTATATACAAACATTTTTTGAAGTTTTAATATTTATTATTGATAATGTATAGGCAAAATTATGGCAAATGATTATGAAATATTTGAGGGTAAAACCTTATCAGATGTATTCAAAGACATCTATGATAATTCCAAAACCAATAAACAACAATTAGAAGTATTGATGAAAGAGGTAGTAGGGTTTATCAAAGATGGCGATACAGCTGTGCAAATAATACCTATGTTAAAAGAATATTTAGAAATAAATGTTAAAAATGATGAACAATTAGTTAAATTAGCAACCGTGGTTCAAAGAATAATGGCAGCTGAGGGAAGAATTAGTAACGATAGTGGAGATGAATTTGGACTTACAGATGCAGAAAAGAAACAATTAATGGAAGCAATAGAAGACGATGTTCAAGAGTTACAAAGTCATTCTGATACTATTCAGGCGAGTTTGAATCAAGACTAAAGGATAAATAATGCCAGTAACATTAAAAGTTAAACAAACTACATCACCTGGTGTTGGTAAAGATAAAACTGGTTTAGTAACAGCACAAAGTCAAAATCTTATAAATAAATTAAATCAAGATAATGACTTATTTTATGAATTAGAACCAGTTGAAGTATTGAATGTTTGTTTACAAGAAGAAGATTTACCACGAAGAAAAATAGATGGGGAACCTGACTATACTTATTATGGTGGTATAAAAGGTAGATTTTTACTTTCAGAAGATAATGTAAATATAAGTAGTTGTAGTTGGTTTAGACCATTAATGCCAGATATACAAAGAATACCTTTAGCAGGTGAAATTGTATATGGATATGTTGATAATGGTGAAAGATATTATTTAGGATTTGTTCATTTAAATAATTCACCAACTAATATGGCAAGACCAGGTATTAGTAATTTAACAAATAAAAATGCAAATGTAAAACAATCTGACTTTACTTGGGATAGGTCACCAATGGTAAATTCAGATAAGTATAAACCTGGTTTTTATTATACAGCAGATAAAGATGTAAAACGACCTGTTATGTTTGAGGGTGATACAATTCTTAATGGACGATTTGGTAATATGATTAGATTAGGTAGTAACCAAATTAATGAACAAGAAATATCACCAAGTATAAAAATAACAAATGGTGTATCAGGATTTGTAAATAATAATTTAGCAGTTGAGTCTATTAAAGAAGATTTGAGTTCTATTAATATGACTTATAATGAAAAAGTAAACTTAGAACTACCAATAACATCTAAAGTAATACAAGACTCAATTGATTATGATAAGTCACAAATACAAGTTCGTAGTGATAGAATAATTTTTACTACACGAACAGATAGTATTGGATTATATTCAAGTGATAATGTTTCAATAGGTGCAGTTAATAAAATTGTAATGGAATCACCTGAAGTTAAGATAGGTGATGATAGTGGAACTGAACCACAAGTGTTGGGACAAATACTATATGATAAGTTAGATGCATTGGTTACTGCAATTGGTGGTGTGACTGGGATACCAACACCAACAGGACCAACACCAGGACCTGTAAGTGCAGCACCTAATTGGAGTACAGTAACAAGTGCTATGAGTGCAGTGAAAGATGCATTAAGTGATAAACATAGAATTGATAAGTAATGTCATTTGATACATTACAAGATAATTATAGAAGTAAAATGAACAATGGTCATTTTTTTGAAACAACTGATGAATGTGCAGAGTTTATTGTGGATGAATATCATAATACTATAACAAGTGGTGGTGGTGCATATAATATGCAAACAGGAAATAAAGATTTAATTTTAACACCAATGAAAGCAGGATTACAATCACAATCAGTATCAGTATTACTTGATAGTGTTGGTGCAGGATTAGTTTTATATTGGACAGCATTAACTAATGGTGTATTTGTAACTGCTGGTGGAGCACCACCCACATCAACATGGGAATCTAATACATTAGATGGATTTTTAAATAATATGGGTAATTATTTTAAAGAACATTTAGATACGGTGATATTTACTAATACAAGTAGTGGTGCAACATTTAGTGGAGTATACACGGTTACATAAAGGAGTAATAACATGAACAAAAAACAACTAATAAAAATAATAGAATTAGTAGTTCGTAAAGAAGTTAAAAAACAAGTCAATGAGATATTTATAAAGGAGAACAAACAATCTCTTAAGTCTCTCGCAAAAGAAACCATAAAAAATGTGGAAAAAATCAAACCTATTGAGAAAAAGGAATCGGTTCAATATACAAAAAATGAGCCATTGAATGAAGTGTTAAATGAAACTATAGGTTTAAGTAAAGGTGAATCAGAAGATTCTGATTGGCCTACATTAGGTAATGGAACATTTGATTCATCACGAGCAGCAGAGTTGTTAGGTTATGGAGATGGTGGTCTGGGTAATGATAAAGAAACTGCAAGAAATGTTGCAGCGGTTCAAACAATGAAAGAAGCTGGTGTTTCATCAGAACAATTACCAGATTCATTAAAGAATGCATTGACTCGTGACTATAGTGACTTAATAAATCATGATAAATTCAAGGGAAAAAAATAATAAATGGGTGTAAGAGCAACAGATAAAAATCCTGACAAGTTTGTCGGATTAAGATTTCCAATGACGAGTAATCTTTTTTCTACTTTTAATCAAAGTAAAACTTTATTAGAGCAAACTAAATCAAATCTTAGAAATTTGTTGTTAACATCAAAAGGTGAAAGACCTTTCCAACCAGAATTTGGTTCGGAACTAACAAATTTATTATTTGAACCAATCGTAGACGACTTTGATAATAAGATAGAGGAAACTATCAGAGATGCAATTGAAAATTGGTTACCTTATGTTAATGTTAATAATATATTTGTGGTTCAAGATGCAGGTAATCCTAATTTGGTACAAATACAATTAGAATACTTTATAGAGACTGAAAAAGAATCTTTAGAAAATATAACATTCAATTTTAATAGAAGTGTTGGAGCATAAAAATGTCTGATTATGGAACAAATAAAAAAGTAGTTAAAAAAGAAGTAAATTATCTTGGAAGAGATTTCTCAACAATAAGACAGAATATTATTGAGTTTGCAAAATCATATTTTCCAAATACATATAATGACTTTAATGAATCAGACCCAGGTATGATGTTCATAGAGATGGCAGCATATGTTGGTGATGTATTAAATTTTTATGTGGATAATCAATTTAGAGAAACATTAATTTTACAAGCAGAAGAGAAAAAGAATATTTATGATATTGCACAATCTTTAGGATATAAACCAAAAACAGCTTCACCTGCAACAGCAGAGATAGAAGTATCAATGAATGTTCCTGCAAAGGTAAATGCATCGGATGAGTATATTCCTGATTTAAGTTATGCTGGTATAATGAGTTCTAATAGTGTTGTATCTTCAACAAGTGGTGTTGACTTTACTATGATGGATGATGTTAACTTTAAAGTGTCAAGTTCATTAGACCCACTTGTTAAAGAGGCATTGGAACCATCAAGTGGTAATGTTCCAACAGAATTTAAGTTAACTAAAAAGGCTATCGTAAAAAGTGGTCAAAGAAAATCTGAAACATTCACATTTACTTCTGCAAAAAAGTTTGATAAACTTGTTTTATCTGAACCTAATGTAACTGAGGTTATTTCTGTAACAGATAGTAATGGTAATAACTGGTATCAAGTTCCTTATCTTGCACAAGATACCGTATATGAAGATGAAGAAAATTCTACAACCAATGACCCAAACCTTGCACAATATGCAAACGATACACCTTATTTATTAAAATTAATTAAAACTTCAAAAAGATTTTCAACAAATATTAGAGGAACAGATTTAAAAACAGAATTATTATTTGGTGCTGGTATATCAGATAATCCTGATGAAGAAATAATTCCAAATCCAGATAGTGTTGGTTCTTCTTTAGGAGTAGGTGTTTCAAAAATAGATGAAACATTTGACCCAAGTAATTTCTTAAAAACAAAAACTTTTGGTCTTGCACCAAGTAATACAACTTTAACCGTAAAATATAATCATGGTGGAGATGTTGAACATAATGTAATTTCTAATACTATCACAAATTCAAGTGATGTAACTTTTACAATCACAGGTGATAATTTAAATTCAACTAAAAAAACAACTGCAGAAGAAAGTTTATCTTTTACAAACCCAAAACCTGCATCAGGTGGTAGTGGTGAGGAACCAATAGAAGCTATTCGTTTAAATGCAGCATCTATATTTAATGCACAAGGTCGTTCAGTAACACAAAAAGATTATATTACAAGAATATATTCATTACCACAAAAGTATGGTAATATTGCAAAAGCATTTATTGTTCAAGATGAACAATTAGAAAAAGCTACTGAAACATATGTAGATAGTGTTACTGGTGAAGTAATAGAAAATGAAAATGTAAGTATTAATCCAAATCCATTGGCATTAAATATGTATGTTCTTGGATATGATGCAAATAAAAAACTTATGGCTGTAAATAGAGCAGTAAAAGAAAATTTAAAAATTTATCTATCACAATATAGAATGGTAACAGATGCAATCAACATTAAGAATGCATATATTATTAATATAGGTGTTAGATTTAATATTATTACAAAAAGAGGATTTAATAAAAATGATGTATTATTTAGAGCAATCCAAAAGGTAAAAGACTATTTTAAAACTGATAAGTGGCAAATTGGTCAACCAATAGTATTAAGTGATATTGCCTATCAAATTTCTTTAGTTGATGGTGTTGCAAGTATTGTTCCACCTGACCACAATAATCCAAATAAAGATATAGTTTGTATTGAAAATAAACACTTAGTATCAAGTGAATATAGTGGTAACATATATGATATGTCATCAGCATCAAAAGATGGTGTGGTATATCCATCATTAGACCCAAGTATTTTTGAAGTAAAATTCCCAGATTCAGATATTGAGGGTAGAGTAGTAGGAGACTTCTAATGCATTATTTTGAATATATAAAAAAGGATACAACATTATTTTCTGGTGGAACTACTTCATCATTAAATGCAGGTCACGATGAGATACTTGAAGTTGTTAAAGAAGTAAGTGATGATGGTAGCACAATAAATATATCTCGTATATTATTGGAAGTAGATTATTCATATGTATCACAATCAATACAAGATGGTAAGATACCTACTACTGCAAAATTTTATTTAAATTTATATGATGCTGGTTCAAAAGATTTAGAAGCAGAACAAAATTTACATATCTATATGATTAGTGGTAGTTGGAAGTCAGGAACTGGTAAAAAGTTTGATAGTCCTGTAACAGAAGATGGTGCATCATTTAAATATAGAGACCAACAAAAAGAAACACCATGGGTAACTGGTTCAATTACTACTGATGGTGGTGCATGGTTTTCTGGTTCACAAGATTCATATTCACAATATAATATAAGTCAATCTTATGATTTAACTTATGATAAACGAGATGTTAGATTTGATGTAACTGATTTGGTTAATAATCATATACATTCAAGTTCAATATATCCTAATAATGGATTTATAATTAAGAGAGAATCAACAGGTTCCTATGGAACAACTTATAACTTTAGTGGTGATACAAATTCAGATGAGGGTGGAACTTCAAGATTTGGGACATTACAATTTTTCTCAAGAGAAACACACACAATCTATCCACCATCATTAGAGGTTGTTTGGGATGATTCAAGTTGGTCAACAGGAAGTTTAACACAACTAACAGGTAGTGCATTGGAAGATACCGTAATTTATTTTAAAGGTATAAGAGAAGAATATTTAGAAAAATCAATATCAAGATTTAGATTAGTTGGTAGACCGAGATATAATGATAGAGTATTTAATACTACACCTGAGGGTCTAACAATAAGAACACTACCAAGTGCATCAACTTATTATTCAATTAAAGATTCTGTTACTGAAGAAACTATTGTTCCATTTGGAACAGGTTCTAAAGTTAGTTGTGATTCAACAGGTAATTATTTCAATCTAAGAATGGATAGTTTTCAATCAGAAAGACATTATGATATTTCAATTAAAGTTGTAAGTGGTAGTGGTACATCAGAAGAAATAATAAATTATTATAGTGACCCAGCATGGTCATTTAAGGTTGTAAGAAACATTGAGAGATAACAATGCCATACACAAAAGAACAAGCGAGAAATAGGTCAGAGCTTTACACACGAATACTTGATGCAGAAAGGATTGCATTAGAGCGTGATGTAGAAAATGCAAAACAAAAAATGCAAGAAAGTGGCTCATTTGATGCAAATAAACCAATACGAGATGGTAATGGTGTATTGTTATCATATGAAGACCCTAATAATCTTGGTTCTGCAAAAGAAGAATTATATGAATATGTTCGTGTTATGAATGAACAACAATATTTTAATGATGATATGTTACCTGAAATAAATAAAGAAAGAGAATTTAAAGTTTTTATTTCAGAAAATTTTACTCAATACTATGATGAAGAAGATAGGAGTGGAGATACATAATGGAATATGGATTTACACCAGAAGAAAGAGAATTATATTATAACCCGGGTAGGGTATATAGTAGTTTTGGTAGAGGTAATGACTTTATTATTGTTCATGCATATGATGAGGAAGACAATTTAGCATTCACTAAAAAATTATCACCAAATGTTGAAGATGGTTTTATTGATTTAAATATTGGACAACTCTTTAGGGACGAGGGTTTTCATGAGGGAACCTATAGAGTTGTTTATAAATTTTTAAGAAAGTTAGCTGGTAGAGACCAAAGTGTATTTGTTGATGCCGAGGGTCAAATATATGCAGGACAAGTACAAACACAAGTATTAAATAATGAAACAAGATACTATTCAAGTGTTGCAGGGATGTCTGCAGAAGAAATATATCAAAACCCACCTAAAGAATTATTTTTAAGAGATTTAAAATATGTCCTTGAACACATTTCTGGTGATAGAAGTGAAGTAGTTGTATCTACCCAAGATTTTAAAAACCAAACATATTTTAAAAACTTTAGAGAGATGAATACTCTCGTTAAATATAGACCCATTAATATACCAGAATCAGGTGCTGATGGTTCACTTGGATTTGATGATGACAATGAACATATTTTAATTGCAAATTTACAAGATGGTGATAGAGGTTTTACTCAAAATATGGTTGGTGGTGAGATTAGAATACCAAGATTATTTCAATATACCGTAACTGAAACAATATATGAAGATTCAAATCCTGAAGAGTATGATGATAGCATGGGTGATGGAGATGACTTTGTAGACGATAGTGTTCCAGATGCATTTACAGAAGAAGAACAAACAGAGAATGAAACAACTGAATCAGATAATTTTGATGGTGGGTCAGAGTTTGATTATGATGGTGTTTGTTTTCATCCTAACACTAAAGTAACACTAAGTAATGGTAGACAAATACCAATCAAGATGATGAGAGTTGGTATGAAAGTCAGAACAGATAAAGGTGTTGCAAGAGTTAAAAAAGTAATAAAGAGTGATAGAGGTTTTGGTGACAAAATGGTTAAATATAAAAACCTTATCACTACAGACCATCATCCAATCAGAACAAAAGATGGTTGGTTTATGTCAAAAGAAATAGGAACTGAATATTTTCAAAAACCACCATTTCAAGTATGGAATCTTATATTAGATAAACACCATACAATATTTGCAAACAATATAGTTGCAGCATCTTTAGGTAAATGGAAAACTACAGAAAATAAACATTGGCAAGAGCGTTTTCTTGAACAAAGAAATAGAATTAAAATGTTACTTGCAGTTCCAGAAGGTCAAGAAGGTGCTGGTAGTCATGCTGGATATTATACTGGTGGTACCCAAAATAATACAACATTTACATGGGAAGTAACTACAACACCAGAACAAGAAGCAGGAAATAATGCAGATTCAGAAAACTTACAAAATAATATTATTCCTGGAGCACCACCTACTATTATAGACACAACTTTTAATGTTGATTATGTTGCAAAAATTGTAGAAGTATTAGATTATAATAGAATTAAAGTTGATATCAGTTATTATGAGGCTGCAGATGCAGTAGGACATGATGGTGCTGATAAAAGAAATTTTGATTTTTTTGGTTGGAATGTATTATATGAAAAAAATAATATAGAAAGATTTAAAACATATATGGTATGTGATGATGATTATTATTTAGTCACAAATGAAAATAAAGATTTCTTTTCAACACAAGAATTAAAAAGAGTTTTTAAACTTAAACAACCATTACCAGATGATATTGAACAATATAAAAAAGTATTTTTTGTAGAGAAAAGACTTCCTGACCATAATGATACAATAAAATTAATACCATTTATAGATGAAGACCCAGATGGTTTATTTTTACAACTACCAAATTTACAATCTGTAGAAAATCCTATAAACTTTAGAACCACAAGATTAGAAACACATACAAGTTTATTAGGTAGTGATGATTCGGTTAATAAAGATATAGAAAGAAAATTAATTAGTGGTAGTTTATTAGATGTCCAAGTTAATACTGAATTTAATAGGACATCAGTAGATGTTAATTTACAAACTGATGATATAGGTTTTGGTAATTTTGTACATTTCTCAAGTGCAGAAAGAAGAGTGAAAAACTTTAAAAAGAAAGTGGAGTTGATTGAGGGATATAATAAATCAAGTCAATCCTTGGTTCCTATTTCATCTTCTGCTGGTGATATTTCATTACTTGAAAATAAAAGACAAAGAGTAATTAATTCCTTTGACCCATTTGAACATTATATGTATTATGAAAGTTCATCTTATGTAAGTTCGTCTGCAGGACAATATCATGATAACACATGGCCTAAATCTACTTCATCAGAACCTTATACATTAATTCATTCAACAGGTTCTGCAGCAACTACTTGGTTTGATACTATAATATCAAGTGCATCACTTTATGATATTGAAAATAAAGATAGATTAGTTAATAATTTACCATTACATGTTGTTGATGATACACAAAACAATCCTTTCTTAGAATTTATGGATATGACAGGACAACAATTTGATGAGATATGGGTATATACAAAACATATTACAGATATTAATGCTAAATCACCTAATATATCAGAGGGTATTTCAAAAGACATTGCTGCATCATATGCAAAATCACTTGGATTAGAATTGGCAAATGGAAATGACTTGATGATATTACCAGAATATCTGTTAGGTAAGGGTGCAGATGGTAGTTCAAAATATGAAACACCACAAGAACAAATTACAGAAGAAATATGGAAACGATTATTAAATAATTTACCATTTTTTGTAAAGAGTAAAGGTTCAATTAGATGTCTAAAGGGTATATTAAATTGTTATGGTATACCATCTACAATATTAAGAGTAAGAGAATATGGTGGCCCAGATAATCAAGAAAGAGTTAGTTATGAAGTAAAAAGAAAATTTACATATGCATTAGATTTTCATGCATCACAATATATAAAAACATTATGGACAACAGATAATGATAGTAGTTATCCACAAACAATAGAGTTTAGATTTAGAACACCACATAGTGTAGGAAGTTCTGGTAGTATGGTGATTGCACAAAAAGAAAATGATTGGGCAATACATCTAAAAGACAACGGAACAACAGATGATTTTGGATATTTAAAATTTAGTATCAGTGCATCAACAGGTGAGTATGGTATAACTTCATCTTTACAACCATTTTATAATGATGATATGTGGAGTGTAATGTTGACAAGAATTAGTGCAAGTGGTGTTCCAATGAGTGATGATTTGACATCAAGAAATGTAAAGTATGAGTTAACTGCAAAACAATATGACTCAACACGAGAAAGAATTAAATTCCAAACAAGTTCAAGTTTAACAACAGGTATAGGACATGCAAGTAGTAGTGCAATAAATGCAGCATTTACTGGAAGTGGTGGTTCAAAATATATTTATCTTGGTGGACAAAATACAAACTTTGGTGCAAGATATAGTGGTTCATTAATGGAGTATCGTCTATGGTCAGAACCATTAAGTCAAAGTATATTTGATAATCATGTTAGAGCACCTAAGTCATATAATGGTAATACTTATAGTTCATCTTACCATGACTTATTAATAAGACATACACTTGATAATAATATTAATTTAAATACAACATCTTATGTAACAAGTGTCGCGAATAAACAAAATTATTATATAAGTGCACCAACCGACACAACTGGTTCAGCAAATGGATTTACTACAAATACATTTAGAAGTTTAGTTGATAAAGAACAATTAAGGGTTCCAAATATCGGCCCTACGAGAAGAAATGCAACAAAGATTAGAATTGAAGATACTACATTAACTGGTAATCTTTCTGTAGCGGAGCGTAGAGAAAAATCATCACAAGATTTTGCACCAATAGATAGTGAAAAGGTTGGTATTTATTTTTCACCAGTTGATGTTATTAATGAAGATATAATGTATAGTATTGCAGATTTTAATTTTGATGATTATATTGGAGACCCAAGAGACCAATATAAATTATCATACAGAGGATTACAAAAATTAAGAACAGAATATTGGCAAAAGTATTCAAGACCTAATAACTTTTGGGATTATTTAAGAATACTAACATATTATGACCCAAGTGTATTTACACAATTAAAACAATGGGTTCCTGCAAGAAGTAAAGCAACAACAGGTGTATTAATAGAACCAAATATTTTAGAAAGAAGTAAACAAATTGTTGGGGATAGACCTGAATATGATAATCGTTATTATGAAAATGCAGGTGAATATGAAGATGGATTATTAGTAACAAGATTCATAAGTGGGTCAAAAGATGATATTTATTTTGATATAGGTGGAAGTTCTGATTATCATGAAAGTGAAGTGAATTTGAGATTTCAAGATAATAGTGGTTCACTTGGTACTTTGAATCAACCAACATTATTAAAGTTGGGTGTTGTAGACCAAAAAACAGCATATGGATACAATTATGCAACTGCAAGTGTAACATCAGGTGGTGAGGGAACAACCTTTGGTGAAGTATTACAACCAAATATAAGTGGTTCAAGATTAGCAGAACATAATCAAGAAATGGTATATTTTTATTCATCAAGTGCAAGTGCATCAGCACATATACCTTATAGTTCTTCATATATAGCAAGTCAACATCAGAGTGTATATTATGATAGTCATTTATTTAGGTCATTTGTTGGTGGTTCAGTCACAAGAGATGATGGTGTAGGTACTACAGAACCATTTAATGGTAGTACTATGACAAAGAATAACTCTCCTGATGGAGAAGAACCAGTAGAAACTACCGTAACTACACCAACAACATTAATTACAAAAGAACCAGGAGATTCTAAACTATTAGTAAAATAATTTAAGAAAAATTAGGTATAACACTATTTATCTATAGTAAAGTTATATCTATTCATACAGGAGTAAAAACAATGGGATTTTTAGATAATACAAGTATAACCGTAGATGCCGTCCTTACCAAAAAAGGTCGTGAATTGTTGGCAAGAGGGCAAAACGAATTTGAAATAACAAAATTTGCATTAGCAGATGATGAGATTGATTATAATCTTTGGGATGTAACTCATCCTAATGGTTCTTCTTATTATGGGGCAGTTATTGAAAACATGCCTTTATTAGAATCATTCGTAGATGAGAATCAGGTAATGAGGTTTAAGTTAATAACTTTAGGTAAAAATACAAACAAATTACCAAAAATGACTTTACCATCACCAACCGTTACATTACCGACAGGTGGACAACAAGTCATTTCACCAATAACAAATAATTCAACTTTAGATGATGCGGTGGGATATAGATTCACCATACATAATAGTGATGCAGCTGAACTAATTGTAGAAACTGCAGGTATGGACCCAGAAACACAACAACAAGTAACATTTACTTCACAAACCGATTCAACAAAGTCTGTTACTATAAATGCAAAAGAAGCAAGACTTATTGGTAAAAATTTAAATTCACAAATAACTACAAACTTAACCATTCAAGGACTTGGAACTGGAGCTATAGGTAATATAAGTATAGTAACTCAAGCAAGTGGCACAACTAATTAGGAGTAAGGAATAATGGCAACTTTTCAAATATTTGACCAAGATAATGATGTAATAAAAAACCAAAGAACCGTAGTATCAAGTGGTATCTTTAGTGGTGGAAGTGGAACGATGACATCATTTTATAGTCAATCAGCACAAGGTGCTTCAACAGGTTCCTATATAGATGTTTATCATCAAGACCCAACTGCAGGTAGTGCTACCGTAGATACTGCAGAGATACAATTCTCATTAGGATATGCACATTATTGGGGAAGTGGTTCAGCAGGTAATACAACTAAATTAAATACAGGTGGTAGACAAACTGCTGCATTGTATAGACAATTTTCAAATATTATCTTACCAGCAGAAACTTCTAAATTTACATTTACAGGAGCCTCAAGTGCAAGTGATGATTTTTATTTTATAACATTCCAAAGAGCACGACAAAGAGAAAAGGTTGACCCAGGTAATTGGGAATTACAATTAAGTGGAAGTGGAGCTACATCTACTTTGAAATTAATTGATGATAGTGGAGCTACTACAAATCCAACCGTAAATGAGGGTGGACGAGTATTTAATATTATTAGTGGTTCAATTGCAACAGGAACTGCAATAACAAATACAACTGCAGCAAATCAACCTGGTGGAGCATATGGTTTATTCTATCCTGACTTAGGAATTATATTACTACATCCATCAGTATTGGAAGCAAGTGGTTCTTTGAAGGCAAGTAGAACTTCGGATACATATGGTGATAATCCACATAACTTCTTTTTATCAGTAGCTACTGGTTCAAAATTCCAAGTTCGTAGAGAAGAAGAAATTAGTTCTACAAATTATTTTTGTAGAGTAAATAACCAAAAGTTTAACTTTAGTAATAATCCTACATTTTCAGATACAAATGGGGATTTCATTCAAGGAACTTTCTTTAAAGACCCAAAAACTTTTATTACTCAAGTTGGTCTCTATAATGAAAACAATGATTTATTGGCAGTCGCTAAGTTAAGTAAACCTGTATTAAAATCATATTCAAGGGAAGCTATTATAAAAGTCAAACTTGATTTTTAGGAAACTTTCATGTTCATAGACATTGATAGAAAAAATGTTTCCATCAAGAGATTTGAAACCAACAAAACTTTTAGTTTCACAAATAACGATAGTGGAAGTGGTTTCTTTGCAGTAAGAGCAGTTTCAAAGTCACTTTATAATTATGATTCTGGTTCTGATATGGTTACAACAATCACATCAGGTTCCATAAATACAAATTATTATGCATTACCAACTTGGCATACCATAAATAAACTTTACTATAAAACAAAGATGGTTGGTGATGAAATTGAAAATCCACTCTATACTTTTGGTCAATCCGACACAACATTAATCAAACGAGAATTACATACAAGTGCATCTGTATTTAGTATTGCAAAAGATGTGTTTGGTGAAAAAATTAAACCATTGACATTTGAACTAAGTGATACTTCAAGAGGTACAACATTTGATATTAGAGATGATGGTGATGGTAATTTATATGACTTCGCATATTCATCAAGTTTTGCAGCATATAAATCAAGTTCTTTTACACAAGGTGAAGGTGTATTGGCAAATGGAAGTGGTTCTCAAGTAGGTAATATTTTCTATGAACATGGAATAGCAATTGTAAATAATTCAGGTTCATATGGAGATGTTGGATTTGGAACAGGTTTTGATATAAAATATAAAGCAACACATAGACACTATGAATATTTTTATGAATGTATGGTTCCCGCAAACCAAATGAATAAAAGTATGAATATTAGTTTAACTGCAGGAAGAAGTGGAAGTATAATGTTGAAAGAGGGTACTCAAAATGTTCACCTATTTTTCCCACCAGGTGACCAACCAGGCATTGAAGGAACAGGAAGTTTTAAAACATCATATGAAGCAACAGAAGACCAACATGGATTCGTAACAAGTTCATATTTCTACCCATATGTTTCAGAGATTGGGTTGTATGATAATAAGGATAACTTGTTGGTAGTAGGGAAGTTAGCAAAACCAGTTAAACTAAGTAAGGAACTTGATACTACATTTATTGTTCGCTTTGATGTCTAATTATTTTTTTTATATATGATATTTATTAATGAATTGAATTAAGGCTACATCATAATCCCATAGATTCAGGGATACGATTATAACAACTACAAAGGAAAAAAACTCATGAAGAGGTTTTTAAATTGGCTCTTATTATTAGGGTTTATTGGGACTGCCGTCGCACAAAATCCGATAATTAGAATCAAACAGACAGGTACATACGATACACCAAAATTTTGGTGGAAAGAATCAGAAACGATTGATTTGGATAAATTCCTTGCATCCGATACAAGTGCAGTCGCATTATATAATAATAACTTTGATACATGGAGAGATAGTGTTCTCACAATGGAAGTTACACTTGATGATAATGGTGCTGATATTTCAACATTTAGATTAGATTTATTATTTGATAATGATTTAATTGATTGGGATGATAACGACACTAAAGTATTGGTTGGTTCACATTTAGCACAATATACTGAGGGTGATGAAAATGCAAATGCAGATTATTCTTATGAAGTCGTTCAATATGATGACATTGGATATAATGATGCATTAGATGACGAAGATAATGAAATATCAACAAGTAACAATCGTTATGATTGGTTGAGAATAACTGCTGTTTCTCATGATGTGAATGAAATGGAATTCGGTAATGGGAACGGAAATGAAACTCAATTATTAAAATTAGAATTTAAAATAGAAGATGTGGTAGATAACTTTGAACCTAAATCTTTTAAAGTCGCAACACTTTACCAAGGTGGAACAGGATATTATTCTTATGTTTCAGATGATTATCTATTAGATTATAAAGTTTATATAGATGGTAATTGGGGAACTGAAGAAACAGATAATGGTGGAGCAAGAGGTGATATTACACTTCATCCAAAACTTGTTGATGTTGAAGGTTTCTATAGATATATTGGTGAGTGGGTAGATACAAACCAAGATGGTGACCAAGATGAGGGTGAAACTTTTACAAGAAACAAATATCCTTATTGGAAAGTTAAGTTTGATTTAGATGAAAATGCAAATGGTGTTAGTAATTGGCAAAACTTAGAAGAAGTATCAAATACTGCAAACACTACAGATGAAGATTTATCTGATGATGTCATTGGTGATAATACAGATACTTTTTATTATCATAAGAAAACAGAAACTACAGAGGGTGTTACTGGTATGTATGCATTACCTAAATTCTCTTCTGCACCAGAGGGTGAAACCGTAAATCGTGGATATCTAAATGTATCTTATTATGATTGGACTTATACAGATAATAAAGGATATTACAATATTCAATTACCACGAAACAATAAATATACTATCTCATTCTGGCCACCAGATGCTGCAGATGATATAGAAACACACGACCAATATGAATTAGATAGAGATGCAATCACTAATATAAATGATGCAATTAAATCATTTAATTTCCAAGGTAGTAAATTTAAAGAGATTGCACAAATAGATACTCTATCACCAACTTCATATTTCATTGGAGATATTGATGGTGATGATGTATTTCAATTAAATGATACATATTTCTTATGGGCTTACACAAGTGGAGTGTTTACTAATTATACACACTTTAATGGTAACTCTTATGAAGACTTTTCAACGACAGATAATTTAAAAGAAAACAATCAATCTGTAAGTAGAAATTACTATCAAACATTTAATGAAGAAACTCGTAATCAAAAAAGAGAATTTAGTATTTTCTATGATGATGATTTAGACCAAGAAGATTCTGAATTAACTTTTGGATATATTGAGATTACAAATCCTGATATGATGGATGAAGTTATCACAGGTTTAGATACCGTAATTGTTGATTTAGGTGCAGGTAGTTCAACATATGGTAATGATGCAAATCCTGATTATACAATTGATAGTTTGGCATATTATTTTACAGGTGATATGAATCTAACTGGAACATTAGTTGATTCAAGTGGAACAGCAGTTGCACAAACTTTAAATGGTGATACATTTTATAGATGGGGTAATGGTAACCCACCAGCAACTTGGAATAGAACTTCACCACTAACAAATAATCGTATGTCAATGAAATCATTGTTAACAAATCATGATGTATTATTATCATTCCCAGCAGATTCAACCGTAAGGGTTCAGAGTGGTGAGATGATTGAAGTTCCATTAAAACTTACACCAGTAGATGTTAATATTGCTGGGTTTGAATTTGAAGTTGAGTATAATGTTAATGAATTAGAATTCATTGATATGAAGACTGGAAACTTACCAGGACCGTGGTTTACTTATGTAAATGTTGGTGAGGTAGATGACTTAGGATGGCAAAGATTGTCATTTGGTGGTTTAGATTATTCACCAGGTAATGCACCATCAACTTATTGGATTAGTGATGAAATGAATGCATTAAAATTAATGTTTAGAGCAGACTTCCCTGAATCTGAATGGACTGAGGCTCCTATAAGATTTATTGGTAAATATGCAGCAGGTAATCCAAATGGAGATGACTTACTAATGGAAAGACAAGATGGTAAGGTATTAGTATGGAATAAGTATTGGGCATTCGGTGGTGGAGAACCAGAAGATGATGAACTTACTTACAATTATCCAAATCCATTTAAAGATAATACAAAATTTCAATTCTTCTTAGATACAGAAGAACATGTAAAACTTTACATACTGAATTCTAATGGACAATATGTTGGAACTTTATTAGATGAAGTTGTTGGTCAAGGAATACATACATTTGATTTTACAAATGAACCAAGTGTTTGGTTACCTGAAGTAAGTGTGTATGAAAATCACCAACCATTAGAACCAGGTGTTTATATATTTGTTCTTGAAACAGATAAAAAAATAAAAGCTAATAAATTTACGGTAGTTAAATAATGTTAGAAACAATAACATTTTTCGGAATATTAATATTTATGTTACCTGCAATGTATTTTACAATTAAAGGTATAATTTGGATTTCCGAAAAAATAGAGGATAAAAAATGAAAAAAATATTATTAGGATTATTAATGATAGGAACTTTGTTTGGACAAGTAAATCGTGTTCTAACAATATCACCTACTACGAGTGAAACAATTCTTGGAAATCAATCACTTGCATTTAGAAATCCTGCAATGAACTTATTAAATACAGATACTACAACTGAAGTAAGTTTTACTAATGTAAAATGGTTGGGTAATATTGTTGATGATATGGGATTTAATTATGTTCAAGTAAAAAGAGGTAAATTAGATTACTCACTTTTATACTTTGATTATGGTGCACAAAATATTGCAGATGATGCAGGTATTATTAGTGGTACTTTTACACCAAATTCAATTGTTGCATCTGTTGGTTGGGGAACTAACTTACTATATAAAGGTGAAAAAATTGATAGTATCTCTATAGGATTTAGAGGTAAAGTAGTTGGTCACTCATTACATACTGAAAAAACTGAAGGTATGTTATTTGACACAGGATTACATTTTCATAAATTATATGGAATAATTAATTTAGATTTTATGGTATCTAATATTGGTATCATGACCAAGATAAATGGGTATGAACCTGAAATACCAGCTTCAGTTAATGTTGGTTTTAATATTCCAATTAAAAATAAATGGACTATTTATAATCAATGGAACTTGTATGAGAATTATCATACTCATGGACAAGGTGTTTCTTATAATTGGAAAAATATGTTATGGGTGAATGCAGGATACTATAATGATGTAACACACCAATTAAATTATTCATCAGTAGGATTAGATTTTAAAATTGATAAATATAAAATAGGAGTGGGTATGCTAAATGGTAGTGAAACTCATCCTTTAAAAGAAACACTATTATTAACATTAAATGTGGAGATATAATATGTGTAATTATAAACAATGTGATTGTGATAATTGTGAATGTGGTTGTTGCAATTAATAAATAGGAGATAAGTTATGGCAAAAGATGTAGTAGACGCAGAAAATCTATTAGAAGATGTTAAAGGAAAAAAGTTTGGAATCTCAATACAGAATATTGTTGCTATTGTTACTTTTCTTTCCACCGTTATTGCTGGTTGGTATAGTTTTACTGGCCGTATTGACTCATTGGAAGAAGTAGTTCAAGGATTTGCAGAAGCAAGTGATATTGAAATTGTAACCAATAACTTTAACAATATTGATGAAGAACTAAAATATCTACGAGAAAAAGTAGATGGTTTAAAAACACCAAAAGTGAAGTCTTATGATGGGGATATAATCAAACTACAAAATGAGATTGATAAATTAAAAGGTGAAATCTCAAGATTAGAAAAATTATTGAAAGACCCATTAGCAGATTTTAAATAAAAACCGGAAAGGGTAAATTATGAAACATCTTATAATGTTATTATTCTTTGGATTGTTATTTGGACAAGATGTACAGACGGAGACTGATAAAGAAATTACTAAACAAGAACAAAGAGAAATGAGACAAAACCTTGCTCAAGAAAAAATGAATAAACTTTCTTGGGGACAGAAAATGTGGATGGGAGCTCAAGATGCTGAATGGAGAAAATTTGAAGCAGCACATAAAAGAGCTCATATGAAAGCATTAGACCATAAAAGGTATGAAGTTAAGAAACCAACAAAAACACATAGAATTTTAAGTTATGTATTCGTTGGTGGAATTTCTTTTTGGATAGGACATGAATCAGCAAAAAAATCTCATCGTAAAAAAGGTTTTGATAAAACAAGACCTGGATGGGAAACAAGAGGAAAATAAAATGAAAAAACTATTACTACTTAGTTTAATGGTTTTAATGGGATGTGCTGCATCAGTATCAACCGAACAATATGTTGGTGAGTATGAAAAGCAAAAATCATTGGATGAAGTGGAAATCACAAAAGTAGATAATCTAAAGATTTTGGATGTTAAGTTTAATAAAGAACTTGAAGAAAGATATCCAGAACTTGGAGATAAACGAGTTGCATTTGGGTTAAACCAAGAACTTGCAAATGTTATTTCTTTCATTGGAAGATTTAATCTCGTAGAAGCGGATAGAGATATTCAATTATCTATGTTAAATGATTTGAAAGCCAACGAAGCTAAAATAGAAAAAACCAAATACACTGCGTATGTAACTATTTATGATTTCGCTGTTAACTTAAAAGAAGATATCAAAGGTGGAAAAGTTCAAACAATAAACGAAACTATTGTTGGTATCCAAGTTAAAGTAATCAATAATGAGAATACTCAGTATGTTGTTGGTAGTGGACAAGGAAGAGCATCCACCATAGGACAAGGATTTCTAAAAAATCCTAATATGGAATGGAATCAAAGTTCTTTAAGTTCTGCATCTAACAAAGCTATGGAAACTGCGGTTGTTAATGTTATTAAGGCAATTGACAGAAGAGGTTGGTAGAATGAATGTGGCAGAGAGTTTTATACATATTATTATTATGTAGTAGTCTCTCTGCCCAAGGCTTTTTATATAGTTATATTGACCCATGCAATCAAATTCTGGTTAGAGACAATTACAATATACAGAATCAAGATGGTGGATTCTATGTTACATACTATAATAAATCAAAATTTTTCACATTACAACAAGTATTAAATGGAGAGTTAGAATCTTGGGCAGAAAGAGTCTATAATGACTTTGAAGATTTATTTCCTTGTGCAGTTAGAGTTGCAGAAGAAATACTTTCATCGGTCTTGGCTAGTAATGCAACAGAACAATTTAATAAAAGTGATGTGAGTAATGAAGTTTCTCAAGTTAATTATGGAATAAAATCATCACCAGCTGTAGATAGTAGTTGGGTAACATCATTTAATAGTATTTACACACGAGAAAGTTTTGATGGTAAATCAAGATACGATGGTAATCTTAGTTTTACAGATGATTTAAGTAGATTTAATGCATCGTATGGTCAAGGAGTAAACTTTCTTGCAAAAAAACAAAACCAAGTAATAAGTGCATCAGGTGTTTTCTTTAAAACATTTGAGGGTAGTGATTGGTTAGTATCGTCATCATATGCAAAATCTCTTGTAAAGAAAAATGCAGAAGTTATTGTGTTAACTGCATCATATGGTAGTGTTAGTGACAATGGGTTTGGTAATTTTTCAGTATTATATGGATTACGAACACCTGTAGAATTTGGTAGTTTTAAAATGACATTTACAAATTATGTTTCATATACATTATTAAGATATTATGAGGGTTTAAATTCAGGTAAACAATATTTATTATTACAGAGTCCTATTATGCTCATGCCGACTTTATCATTTGATTTTCAATTAAGTCAGGCATTTAAAGTTAATTTAGGATTCAGTATGGGATATAACACGGTTGTGAACGATTATGGAGAAAGAACAACAACTTACTCTATATTGTTCGGAACATACTTTTAGGAGAAGAAAATGAGATTAGCAATGAGATTTCTTTTAGGATTTTGTATATTCACTATTATTAGTGGACAAACTATACCACAACCAGCAGTTGTTGGTGAGGATATAAATTATCCTACATTAAGAATATCACAATTTGTTAAAGTTGATGAATCTGTAGGTGTTGCAGATGATAGAGTAACTTTAGGTATAAAACAATTACTTGAAGAGCAATTACAAGATACAAGATATGTATTAGTAGAAGATGATAATGCTGATTTTACTGCAAATGTGGAAGTTCTTTATATTGGTAAACCAAATGAGGCATTTAGTATAGCAGGTATATTCAATAGAAGAAACCAATCTACTGAAGTTAGATTAGTGGTTAACCTTGTTGAGAACAAAGAGGGTACTCAGATAAGTTATCGTGGTATTGGTGAAACAACCACTACGGTATCAGCAGCGGGTTTACAAATTCAAGATGATGTTGATTTTGGTAAATCTGAATTGGGTGGTTCAATTAGAAAAGCTATTCAAGACGCCATAAAAAATATTGATTAACAAGGAGTTGATATGTTATTAAAACATTGGCCACAGAAAAGAAGAGAGTGGGTCATTGGTGGTTTTCTCAACATACTTTTTATATTAAGTGTGGTAGGAGTTCGTTATTATTATGCCCAAGAAGAAATGGGATTCTTGAGAGATGATTCTGCAAGACAAGATGTAATGATTACAGAGTTACAAGATTCTGTAGCGATTCTTACAGAACAAAATAATAAACTATTAAAAAACTTATCACATCATGATAAAACTCGTGGTATAGAAAACAAAAAATTAAAAGATAGGATGGATAATTTTGAGATTCAACTTGATACTATCAAAAATCAACTTTCTCAAAAAGTATCTATTTATGATAATAACAACTCTTATTCAAGTGGTGCTGGTGTAGTTCCATTTGAAAAGGAGTTTGGTACACAAAGTTCCTACCTTAGAATATTTGGTAGAACTGGTGTTGCAATAGTTAATGATAGTATTGTGGATTCTGAAACTGAATTAGGTTTTGATGGTAGTTTAGAAATCGGAGAACCTATGATTGTTGAGGGTGAAGTAAAAGGTGAGTATTATGCAGAAGTTCCTACAATACAATTTGATGGTTTAAGGTTGAATGGTAGAAAAAGTAGTCCATTTAAAATTAAACCACCGAGGAACCAAATAAGTGTAGGGCCGTTTATTGGTATAACATACGACCAAGTAACAGGATTAACAGAGCCTGTTGTAGGATTTGGTGTAACTTATAATGCATTTAAAATATGGGATTGGAGATAATTCCATTAGGTTAAGGAGAATAAAATGATTGAGGAATACTTAGAGTATGGTGCAATCGGAGTAATTATAACCTTGTTTATAGGTATGATTAAATTTCTACAATCTTCTTTAACAAGCAAATTATCAGAGGTTGAAGAGATATGTATTAAATTAATTGACCGATGGAATCGTAGTGATGAGATTAGGGATAGAAGACACGAACAATTATTGGAACAAGTTAATCGTATTACAGACGATTTAAACTATATAAAGGGAAAAAATGCCAAATAGAGCAGCAAAGAGTAGAAAACAAAAAAGACAAGCTTTGAATGCCAAATGGGCAAGAGAAGGCAGAACTGCTAACCAACATAAAAAGTGGAAAGCAAAACAACCAAAACAAGGACAACCAGGTTTTTACAGATAGGAGATTATTATGTCTATAGGTAAAGAAGACACTGCCCGGTCATATAAAGGTACGGTGATAGGCGACAATATGGTCGTTAGTTTGAATTTGAAATGGCTGGTTCAAATATTGAGTTTAGTAGGAATGTTAATTTATTCTTATTACAGAATAGAAATGAGAATAATTGAATTGGAAAAAGATTTTACTGATGCAAATACTCAGATAACTGAAATTGTAGAAAGACATTCTGCAAAAGAGGCAGAAGAAAGAGAACAACTTGAAGAAAGAGTTAAATTTTATGAAAAGGAATTTAATATAAATCCACTTAGTTGGGGAAAGAAGAAGAAGAAAAAATGATTAAGTTAAAAGAATTATTAAATTTAAGAAATATGGTTTATACTGAAAGTATTAGACCAAAAGATAAAAAGAGAATGGCTCGTAAATTAGAGATATTTGATGAGAATATAGTTTTACCAAGAAAACTACCACCAGAAAATGATTCTTCTTTAACTTTAAAAGAAATTAAATATCTTGCAAGTATTGAACCTAATCCTGAATTTGTTGAATCAAATGATGATGTTGTTGAAGTATTTATGAATCTTATAGAGAAACATAATACTAACATAACAAAAAAACAACTTAAAAAAATTGTTAGAGAGAGTATTAAGTTTATAATGGAATTAAAATATAAATACAATAGACCAAGACCATATCAGATTGCAAAGTTTTATGATATTGATTTAAATGGAACACAATTAGATAGTATGAAAACACCATCGTTTCCAAGTGGACATGCAATTCAAGGATATTTATTAGGTGAGTATCTCTCTTCTATTGACTCACGAAACTCTAATGAATATCTTGGTTTAGGAAATGATATTGCAGAATCAAGAATTATTGCAAAAGCACATTATCCAAGTGATAAAGAATATGGTAAGAAAGTAGCTAAAGCTTTATTTAAAGGTATGAAATGATACCTAAACTAACTAATATACATTTGATGATGGAAAGAGCAGACTTCCAATTTATTGCTACTGAATTAGTTAAATACTATGGATTAAAATCTAAAGTAAAAATGACTGCAAGTAAAGGTGTTGAGGGTGATTACGATTGGGATACAGATACTATTAGGTTACGAAGAAGATATCCAAGTGTCAAAGAATTTATCATATCAGTATTACATGAAATACATCATGCAGATATGGTAAAGAAATATGGATTGAAAAAATTTCTAAAAAAATATACACAAGCAGATGCCATGGCAGACTTCAAAGGATTCAGAAGATATCATGATAATAAGTGGGAAAAGAAAGCAGAGAATTGGGCAAGACAAGAATATCGTAAAAAATGGAAAAATAAATACTAATTTTTTTTAATTACTTTACTATATATTATTGATGTTATAACACAAAGGTTTTAAGGAAAATAAAAATGTTTCAATTTCCTATTAGAAAATTATGCTCTGATAAAATAATAAATGGAAGCATTAATATTAAAGCAAAAAGCAATTAAAAAAATAAATTAAGTTTTAAAGTTTTTAAATTATACTTATTAATATGAAAACACAATCAGCAAAGTCCAAAGGACGAAGGTTACAAAAACAAGTCCGAGAACTTATCTTAGAAACATTTAAAGAAGAATTACAAGAAGACGATGTTCGTTCCACTTCAATGGGTGCAAGTGGTGAAGATGTTTTGTTGTCACCTAAAGCAAGAGAATTATTCCCATTCTCTGTAGAATGTAAAAACCAAGAAAAACTAAACATATGGAGTTCATTAGAACAAGCAGAAGAAAATGCAAATGACCATGAACCATTGTTAGTATTTAAAAGAAATCGTAGTAAAACATATGCAGTTTTAAGAATAGAAATATTGATGGATTTATTAAGTGATATCAACAATAGTTAAAAAACATTATGAGATTGATAATGTAAAAAGATGGGAAGAAGATACATATGAAAATATGTTACCTAAATTTCATACTAATCTACCAACAGACTATAAACATAATATAGATAAATTATCATTATATAATACTGATATGATTTTTAATGAACATTGGTTTCGTAGTGATACATTTGATACTGATGAAGATGGAATTTTATTTTTAGGATGTAGTTTAACTATGGGTGTTGGTATTGATGACGAACAATTAGTATGGCCTTGGATAGTTGGAAAACATTTTAATAAGAAAGTGTGGAATTTAAGTGTTGGTGCACAAGGTGAAGATATGTGTTTTAAACTTGCAAATAAATGGATACCAAAATTAAAACCAAAGGCAGTTTGTATGTTAATTCCACCAAGAGGTAGGTATCATTTTTCAAGACCAACTGAGGTAAGTTATTTAGAATGGAAACAAGAACCATTTTGGTTTCGTAATAAAGAAAATTGTTTTACACATAAGAATCAAGAGATGGCATTAACTTTATATGAAAAAGAAAATTTGTATTTCAATTGTTTAAAGGATATTTATTCAATAGAGAACATATGTAAAGATATACCATTCGTGGTAGAGAGTTATGAAAAGTTTATAGATTATGAAAAACATGGAAATGCAAAAGATAATCATCCAGGCACATTATATCATAAGTGGGTAAGTGAATTTTTTATCAAGGAATTGAATGAGTCAATTAGTTATTAATATATTAGATAAGGCGTTAAAGTCTAAAGGACAACCCTTAAAGAAAACAAATGAGTATATGTGGTGGAGTCCATTTATATCTCATCATAAACCTAAGTTACAAGTAAATATCCAAACAGGTAAATGGCATTGTTGGGTAAGTAATCAAGGTGGACATAATCTTTTTCAATTATTAAAACAGGTGGGTGCACCAAGAGAATTATTTAAAGAATTAAGTGATAGTATTGGTGGGACATATTATACATCAGATAAAAAAGATAAGAAAGATATTGTATTAAGTCTTCCAAAGGAAGCCAGACCATTATGGAATGGTGATGATTCAGTACAGAAGTTACATGCATTGAAGTTTGTTTATGAAAGAGGATTGGATATGAGTGATATACTTCGTTACAATCTACATTATTGTTTGAATGGTGTATATCAGAATCGTATCATTATTCCAAGTTATGATTCAGATGGTATATTGAATTATTTTGTAGGTAGAGACTTTTATAAATCTACCATGAAATATAAAAATCCACCTATACAAAAGGACATTATCGGTTTTGACCTATATGTAAATTGGAGTGAACCGATTATCCTTTGTGAAGGCGTATTTGATGCAATGGCTATTAAAAATAATACGATTCCACTTTTTGGAAAAACTATACTTTCTAAACTTGAGAAAAAAATCGTTGAAAAGAAAGTTAAGAATATAGTTATAGTTTTAGACGATGATGCGTTTAACGACTCATTGAAAATGATTGAAAAATTTAATAACATGGGAATAAAAGTTGACTTTGTTAAACTTAAAGGACAAGACCCAAGTGACTTAGGTTATAAAAATATGATAACACATTTAAATACTTCAACCGAGGTAAACTTTAAAGAACTAATGAGAATGAAAATATATGGTAACAGATAAAATAAAGGTTCCATTTAGGAAACTTAAACACATACATCACATAAGTGATATACAAATAAGAAATTTAAAACGACATAAAGAATATGAACAAGTATTTGAAGGACTTTACAAAGAAGTAAAGAAAAATCCTAATAATGCTGTTTCATATATCGGTGGTGATATTGCACATAGTAAAACAGAAATGTCACCTGAGTTAGTAGACCAATTATCTCGTCTATTCAAGAACTTAGCAGATATTTGTCCATTGATTATTATTGCAGGTAATCATGATTGTAATCTAAATAATTTAAATAGATTAGATGTATTAACACCAATCGTGGAAAATTTAAATCATCCTAATTTACACTATCTAAAGAGAACTGGTATTTACACTTGTGCGGATACAGACTTTATTGTATGGGATGTATGGGATAAAGAGAAAGATTATATTAGAGCAAAAGATGTTCCAGGTGATAGAACTAAAGTTGTATTGTATCATGGAACCGTAGATAGAAGTGAAACTGATTTAGGATTTAAACTACCAAGTAAAATAAAGATGAGTATGTTCAAAGGTTATGATTTAGGATTACTTGGTGATATTCATAAACGACAACATTTGAATAAAGAAGAAACTATATCTTATTGTGGTTCATTAGTTCAACAAAATCATGGTGAAGATATTGGTAAAGGTTATTTACTATGGGATGTTCCAAAGAGAAAATCTGAATATATAGAAATACATAATGATTTTGGTTATTATACTATTAATATTGATAATGGTAAGTTACCAGATTTAAGTGATTTACCAAACAAACCAAGAGTTCGTGTTAGAGTAAGTAATACAAAACCAGCACAATTGAAGAAATTGATGACTAAAGTTCAGAAGATGGCAAAGATTCAAGAATCAGTTATCACACGAGTGGATGGATTATCTACAGAAAAGATTCGTGATAAAAAGATTAATATTGGTGATGTGAATAATCCTGATTATCAATATGATTTAGTTAGTGAATATCTGAAGAATAATTATATTGTTGATGATGATACTATGATAAAAATCAAAGATGTATTAAAGGATTTAAATAGTGTTATTCCAGAAGCAGATATTCAAAGAAATGTATATTGGAAATTAAAACGATTTGAATTCAGTAATTTATTTAGTTATGGTGAAGATAATGTAGTTGATTTCACAAAACTAAATGGAATGATTGGATTGTTTGCTCCAAATGCAACAGGTAAATCTGCATTATTGGATTCATTATCATTTTGTTTGTTTGATGTTAGTTCTCGTGCGTATAAGGCAGATAATATTATTAACAATTCAAAAACTAATTTATATTGTAAAGTTAATTTTGAAATAGATGGAATTGATTATTATATTGAGAAAGTTGGTAAGAAGAATCTAAGAACTGGTCATGTTAAAGTTGATATAGATTTTTGGATGGTTGATGAAACAGGTGAAAGTATATCATTAAACGGAGACCAAAGAAGAACTACACAAAATAATATTAAAAAGGTTATTGGTAGTTATGATGATTTTATTCTTACATCAATGAGTTCACAAAACAATTCTACGGTCTTTATTGATAAAACACAAAAGGAACGAAAAGAGTTGTTATCTCAATTTATGGGATTGAAGATATTTGATAGATTATATACACAAGCGGCAGAAGATATTAAAGAGGTTGATACATTATTAAAAGATTTTAAGAAATCAGATTATGATAGTGAATTGGCAAGTATAACTGATGATTTAATTTTACTTGATGGTAAACAAAAAGATTTTAAGAAAGATGAAAAAGAATTAAAATCAGAAGTTAAAAAAATACTTAGTGATATTCAAGAACAAACTAAGAGATTAAAACCAGTAGATGATAGTTTAAAATCAATAGAGGATTTGGAAAACGAACACTCTAAGTTACAAACATTATCAGATAAAGTCAAGTATAATCTTTCTGAATATGAAACAGAACAATTTGATTTTGAAAGAGCAGTTCAAGAGATAGAAAATAAAATTGTTATCTATAAACAAGATGGTGTTGAAGAGAACTATTATAAGTTAGAAAAGTTAGAAGAAGAACGAGATTTATTTCAAGTAGAAATTGATAAATTGAAAATAGAAGTTCGTAGTAAATTAGATAAGATTGAAAAACTTGGTAACTTAACTCACGATGAAGATTGTGAACATTGTATGAGTAATCCATTTACATTAGATGCTATTGAAACTAAAAAGAATTTAAACAAAGATAAACTTCTTGCACAACAATATGTTCAAAAGAAACAAAATATGGAAGATGAAATCCAAAAGATGTTCAAAGTTCGTGCATTCAAAAAAGATTTAGATGAGTTAGAGGGTAAGTTAAATGAAAAACAAAGATACCAAGATAACATAACATCTAATATAAACATCACAAAAGAAAAACAAAAGAATATAACTACACAATTTAATTTAATTAAAAGTGATATGGAAAGAGCAAAGTCACAAGAACAAAATGTTATATTTAATCAACAAGTAGAAGTTGAGATTGATAAATTACAAAATAATAGTGATGATTTAGATTATCAATTAGATACACTTAATTCTAAAATTACAAATTTACATGGTGAGATTCAAGTACTTAAAACTAAAGAAAATCAAATTAATTCAAACATCAATAAAGTAGAAGAACTTGAAGATTCACATCAAGCATATCAATTCTTATTAGAGGCAATCAAACGAGATGGTGTTCCTTATGATTTAATCAGTAAATCATTACCTACCGTAGAGGGAGCAGTAAATGATATCTTGGCTCAAATAGTTGATTTTAGTATTATCTTTAATATGGATGGTAAAGTTATTGATACTCATATTGTATATGATGACGATAGAGTCTGGCCTTTAGAATTATCAAGTGGTATGGAACGATTCATTAGTTCTCTTGCAATAAGAGTTGGTTTAATGAATGTTAGTAATTTACCACGAAGTAACTTCCTTGCCATTGACGAGGGTTGGGGAACAATGGATTCAGATAATCTAAATTCAGTTGCTCAATTATTCCAATATCTGAAATCAGAGTTTCAATTCTCATTAGTTGTTTCTCACATTGAAACAATGAGAGATTTTGTGGATACCTTATTAGAGATTAAAAAGGTAAATGGAAGTTCATCAGTTAGATTTGCCAGATGATGAACGCATAACATTTAATGGTCTAACAGAATTTTCTCTGTAAACTTTATGGATTTGTTGGTTTATAAAAGAGGATAGAGAGACTCTATTTTCTTTACAATATAATTTTAACCAATTTACCAAATCTTCATCTAAGGTAAAGTTATATCTTTTTTTCTTATTCATAAATAATCCTACATATTTTATACACACTTATTACTTATTAATAAGTATATTAATCGGGATGTTTTATATTTATAGTTGAATATATAATATCATTCGGAAACCTAATGCCTATATTAAAAAGAAGAAACAAATATCAAGGATTAAAAGATTTAGATATCCTACAAGAGGAATCTGGATTATCCAGTCAATATTTCAATGTAGTAGATTTTCCATCTACTATTCCAAAGGGTGCCTCATCTTTTATTATTGCAGGTTCGCACTTTTTAAAGGAAAATGTAGAATTAAAAATAGAGGTTTTAGATTCTGCAGGTAATCCTGTTTATACTGAAGCAATACCACATTATCTTGAGGGTAATGCTCGTAGAGTATCAATAGAAGTTTATGATGATACTGCCCCAGGTGATGGTTTTCTTTATGTTGTTGGTGAGTTAAAAGATGGGTTTGTAGATGATACTACACCAAATAATGAGTTTGGTATTAATTCAATAAATACTACGAGTCCTTTTGATGACCAATTAAATGCATTAAAACAACAAGCAAAGGCAGGTGTAGATGTAATTAATGAGATACAAGAGTTAGAAGACTTAAAAAATCAAAGAATAGCCACACTTACTCAGACATCAATACAATCTATACCACCTGCATTCCAAGGTGTTTATAATGTAAGATATGTCAGACCTATTTTTATTAATTCTACTGTACCTAATACTCAACCAATTATTTTTCATGGTGCTCCACGAGTAACCGTAAAGGAAATTGTTAAAGGTTTTGTTAATAATAGTACTGCAGACACTACCGTAACAATTACAGGTAGTGCAGATATAGAGAATACTCCAGATGGAACAGAAATATTACCAAAAGACAATGAACCTGTAGATGATTTTCCAGCACAACCAAATATTGAAGAACTTGATAGTGTTACAAAACAAATTGAAAGATTTAAGAATAATAGAAAGAGTAAAATTGAAGTAATTAGAAGACCACATTTAAGCACTCGTGGAAGAATAGTTAAAAGGGCCTCACCTGAAATTGAAAAGTCTAATATTAAAATTTCTGAATTGGAATCTGGAACAGAAAATGATTCAAATAAAGCTTCAAGTGCATTAGTAGGTGCAGATGTTACTATAAATAGTCCTGCAGTAGATACAACAAAATTTCCTACCGATGAGTTTACTATTCCTGATACATTTACAACAAAAGTTAAGAAAGTTAAAAATAGTAGTGTAGTTGAACCAGAAGACCAATTTTTTGTAACAAATAAATCTACTGGTGAAAAACATCCTGCAGATATTTTAGATTGTGTTGTTACTATGTCATATCAACCAGCACCACAACAATCTATAAGCACATCACACTTTAGGTCATTTGCAGATATTACGGTTGGTAATTTAAGAACATTTAGTGGTGATGTTTATAAATCAAAAATTTATGCAAGAAGTAAAGGAACACTTGGTGATTTTGAACCAATTTATGAAACACCAATAGAATCACCACAAATGTTAATAGACCCATTTAGTACTACTGGGTTTGCAAATACTGGATATTTTTATACACAATCAATTATAGATGATTATTGGTTAATCAATAGTGGAACTAAAACACAAAATGATGATTATTTAATTGATGGTATGTTGGTAAGTGGTAGTAATCGTGGTATTAATGATGTTGTCACTTTAACTTCTTCTCAAAGTATTGAATTGGAATATGGTGTTCCTTATACATTACAATTTAATTCATATTATCTAAAGGAAGAAAAATTAACATCAGAAGAAGATGTTAGTAATAGTGCAATATTAAAAGTTTATCTAAGTGGTTCTGCAATATCGGGAGATGGTGGAGAAGAAGACCATTTCCTTGGTGAAGTAAATATACCACAAAGTTCTGCCGTAGAAGGTAAAATAGATAATATATATAATACATTTATCTCATCAAAAACAGGTGACCCAAAAACACAACTTATATTTAAAGTAGAGGCAGGTAGGTTTGTAATATCTGATGTTATGTTACGACCTTATAGTGAAACTAATTTTAATCCTGAATTCTTTAGAGCAATTGTACCAATGCCTCATCCAATGCCTAAGAAACCTGATAATTATGATTTCTTAGTTGAGTTCTTTGATACAGATAGTAATATTGCAGAGACGATTGCAATAACTGAAAATGTTCTGTTTGAGGGTGCTTCATTTAATATTGATGGTGATGGTAATCTACTTAGTGGTTCTATGTATATGGGTAGTGTTGAGGGTAGTGGTATTGAACTTCATGGTGGTTCTGCATATATGAGGTCACTTGGATATAATGGATTTGATAGAACTATTGCAGAAAATAAAGGTGGATTTTTAATATTTAGTGGTTCAGTTTCCCAATCACTCTCTACAAGTCAAAGTTATGATGGAGTTGGATTGGAATTAGTTGATGCACATGGTTCAACTGATAGATATTTAAGATTTAGAACAAATCCAAGTTTATTTGAAGTAGTAACTGATACATTCTTCCTTGGTAGTGAGACTGGAGCATTTGTAAGTGGTAGTGGTGGTAATATAGAAATTAGTTCAAGTAATTTTCATTTGACAAATACTGGTGATGTTACTATGAGTGGTGTTATTACTGCAACTGCAGGTAACATTGGTGATTGGAATATTGTAGATGGTAAATTGAGTGGTAGTAATATCACAATGGATGCAACAACTTCCACAATATACAAAACAGACCAAGGCCCTGGTACTGATAGTGCTGCTGCATTTGACCAATTAAGAGATGAGTATTATATAGACTTCACACCAACAACTGAAAATCCAGACAACTATTATATTAAAATGGGCCCAATGTTTATGGTGGATAAAGATGGTATCTTGATTGCAAGTGGTGCAACATTTGAGGGAAGTATTACTGCAAGTGCAGGTATGATAGGTGGATTTCAAACTGATAGTAGTTCATTCCATAGTCAGAATATTTTTATAAGTGGTAGTCCTACACCAACAGGAACATATACACATTTAAATCAAGACCAATATATGTTTATCTCTACTTCAAACTTTAATGTAAAAGAAAGTGGTGATGTAACAGGTTCAAATGTATTATTTAGTGGTGGTAGAATTGCAAATTGGGATATTGATGGTGATACACTTTCAAGTGTCAATGCTTCCGGTAAAGGTATTATACTTGATGCAGATAACTCAACACCGATTATTGAAATTAAAGAAGATAGTAATAATAAGTTAGAATTATATCACACTACTTCTACTAATTGGGGTATTATAGGAAAATCAGGTGGTACTAATTTATTCCGATTGGGGAGTACAAATGAAATTGCAGGTTGGGCAATAAGTGGAAGTTATATTTCTAAGGCTATAAGTGGTTCAGTAGCACATCAAGATTTTACGAGAGTTTATATGTCATCTGTCAATGACAATACTCAAAATATTACAGAGGGTTTTAGTGTATATAGGAAAGATGAAGATTTACAAGATGGTGAAGTAAAGGTAGTTAGACTTGGTGGGTTAAGTGATACTACTAATCTACATGCAAATAATGAATATGGTCTTCAAATAATAAAGAAAGATTCTAATAACAATTATTCCAATATTTTGTATATAGGCCCAACTACCCAATCAATATCAAATTGGAATATAACAACTTCTGGTTTTCATAATGACGCTGGTACGGTTGAATTATCTTCTACTCAAGCCTCAATGTCTTTGGGTAGTGGTAATGAAGTTGTTATACGAGGAAATAGTAATAGTCCATTTATAAGTTTACAACCAGCCGAAGCTATTGCAGATAAAACTTATGGTGGAAGTGGAATATTCCTTGGAGTTTCGGGTGGTTCAACACCATTGTTTTCAGCAGTATCTGGTAGTAATCATTTAAAATTTAATGGTACTGGTATTGAAATTAAAACAAGTGATTTTCATGTTGATACTTCAACATTTGATGTGAGTACAAATTATGGTGGAAGTATAAAACTTGGTAGTTCACCAAGTATGACAGCCAATGGAATATTTTTAAGTGGTAGTGGAGAGTTTAATTTCCAACAAGATGCAAAGAATTATATTAGGTTTGATGATGTAAATAAACTTGATGTGAAATCAGAAAAATTTGGTTTAGATGCAGGCACATTAAAAATAAGTAGTTCATTAAATAATGGTTCTATTGCATTAGGTGTAACACCACCAATTGCATATAATAGTGGAAATGGTTTTTATGTAGATGGTAATGAAAGATTTTTACTTGGAAGTTCTACTGGTTCAAGAATTCAGTTTGATGGTTCAACATTCACCGTAAGTTCATCCGCATTTGAATTAAATACTGATACAATTGATATTAGTTCTGGTAATGAAAGAATACAAGTATTTGATGATAGTGGTAATGAATATGTAAGAATAGGTGAAATAAGTGATTCTGATGGTAGTGATGATTATGGAATGAAAATCTATGATGGTAGTGGAACTGCAGATGGTAACACTTTAGTTAAGTTTGGTGAAGAGGGTAATAGAATTGCAGGTTGGTCAATAGATGGTAGTAATATATTTTCAACTAATTTATTTTTAAGAAGTGCAGGAACAATAGAAACTGCAGACTTTGCATCTAATGTAAGAGGTTGGAGAATATCTGCAGCAGGTAATGGAACTGCAGAGTTTGAAAATGCAAGAATTCGTGGAACATTATCAACTGCAGTATTTGAGAAAGAAACCGTAAATGCCGTAGGTGGTCAATTATATGTAGCAAACTCAACATCAATAACAGGTTCGGCGGGTGTAACTGCATCACAAGAAACTATGTCGGTTGTAAATGCAACTGGATTTACTGGAAGTTATAATAATGATGGTGAAGTTATATCAATTAAGAAAGTAACAACTACAGGATTCCAAACAGAGTATGTATTGGTTCAAAGTGCATCAAGAGACTTTCCATCAAGTGAAACTAATTTTGCTGGTAAGTTATATGTGAAGCGTGGATATAGTGGTTCAAGTGCGACTCATAGTGGTAGTGAAGCTGCATTTGTAGGTGATATACAATCAACACCATCAAATTATGAAGAGGGACAAGTTTTAGTATCTACTGGTAGAAGTGGTAGTGGATATATTAGATTAAATGCAAATCCAAATGATACCACAACACCATATATTGATATTGTAGAAAGAACGGGTAGTAACATTTATGATGTAGATTTGAAAGCTCGTGTAGGTGATTTAAGTGGTGTGAATGTTAGTGAGTTTGCAGAATTTGGTATTTTACCAGCAGATGCAGGATTTGGTATTTATACAAGTAATGGTTACTTTACTGGTGGTATAACTGCAACTACAGGTTCTATCACTGGTAAATTATTTGTCCATACAGGAGTTGGTGCAAGTAATAAGATTATAATTGGTACTGATGTTCAAGATGATGGTAGTGGAACTAATGATGGTATGTGGATTAATACCCACAATTATTGGTATACTACAGGACAATTCAAAGTAGGTTCAGGAACCAATTTCTTATCACATGATGGTAGTGGTGATATACAAATACAATCACAAAAATTTGAATTAGATGCAACAGACCTACATATATCATCAACACAAGCATCAATGAGTTTAGGTCATGATTCAGACCCAAGTAATGATGGTGGAATAAAAATTAAGGGTTCTGCAGGTGGTAGTGTTGGATTAGGTGGTGTAATACCAACAACATTATTAAGTAATGGTATTTTTATGAGTGGAAGTGGAGAATTTAATTTCCAAAGAAACTCTACAAATTATTTAAGATTTGCAAATAATAGATTAGATGTTAGAACATCTGATATAGGAATAAATTCTACGGGTCTAAAGATGATTGCATCATCAAGTGGTGAGAATAGTATAGGACTTGGTAGTGCAACCACATTTGGACAGGCTGGAATCTTTATGAGTGGTAGTGGTGGTATTTCTATATACAAAGATTCAACCAATTACTTAATGATGACTGGTAGTACATTTGATATTGCAGCATCTAACATAACTTTAAGTGGTAGTGGAATTAATTTACTAACAGAAAACTTTTATTTTGGTAGTGCTACAAATTATATAAGTGGTAGTTCAAGTGGAATTGCAATAAAAACTGGTGAATTTGAAGTAGATGCAAGTGGTATTGAAATATCATCTGCACAACAATCCATGTCATTGGGTTCAAGTAACCAAATTAATTTAGATGGAAATGGTGGAACAGGTGGAGTTCCAAAGATTACTCTACTTGGTGGTGAGATAGAATCAACAGGAAGTGCTGGAAGATTCTTCGTAGATACTGCAGGTGGAATAAGTGCAAGTGCAATATTAATATCAGACAATTTATCAGTAGATACAAGTCAAGTTTATAACTTTGGGGATGGTAATTATAATTCTTACTTCTTTGGTAGAAATGATGCAATGAGAATTGTAACTGCAGACTTTAATTTAACCACATCTAACCTTATTATGAGTTCATCCAATAATGGAGTAATCTCATTAGGTTCAACACCACCAGTAAGTGCAACAAGTGGTAATGGTATTTTCTTAAAAGGTGATGGAACATTTTTAGTTGGAAACACAAGTGGTAATTATATAAATTATAGTGGTGGAACATTTACATTAAAACCATCTCATATAGATTTAGAAACAACAGGAACTAATAAAGTAAAATTAGATTCAACAGGAACTTATCCTGAATTTGCATTGGGAGCTACTTTAAATTCAAGTGTTGGTGGAACTAACAAAGGTATTTATATGAATGGTAGTGGTAGTTTCTTAGTTAGAGGAGATGCCAATAATTTACTTAAATTAGATGCCTCGTCAAATACTTTACAATTAAAATCTGATACATTCCAATTAGACGCCTCAACTATCGTTATGGATAGTGCAACCAATAATGGTAAGATTGCATTAGGACAAACACCACCAACTGCTTATAATAGTGGTAATGGATTTTATACAGATGGACAAGGTAGATTACTTGCTGGTAGTTCTACAGGTTCAAAAATACAATGGGATGGTTCAACTTTAGTAGTTAGTTCTTCAGACTTCTATTTAGGTGGTGGTGGACAATTCGTTAGTGGTAGTGGTGGTAATATAGAAATAAGTTCAAGTAACTTCCATCTAACAAATACTGGTACTATAACAGCAACAGGAGCAATAAATGCCAACACAGGAACATTCGGTGGAACTTCAAATGGTTGGACAATTCCAACTGGTAAATTACATAATGCAGGTGCAAGTGGAACAAATGATTTCATTGGATTAGTTCATTCATCACAGGCACATGCAGATGTCGGTGTACAAAGTGCATTTTATGCAGGTGCAGATGCAAACACTGGTGAAGATGCAAGAATATCCTTTGGTTCGGATGGTAAGATTAGAGGAACTGGTGTTTATGTTAGAAACCAAAAAGAATTTTTAATTAGTGCAGAAACTATCTTTGGTGGTGGTGAAGATGGAGATTTGAGAATAGATTCACATGGAGTGGGTGGAACAATGCAAATATGGACTGATGGATTTACATCATCAGCATCTGCATCTTTAAGTGATGGTAATGTTGGAAAAGTTTATTCACCTGGATATAAAGACCATATAATGACAAAATATGAGGCAAACGATGGTCGTTATATTCGTTTAGAAAGAGATGTTTATTTAAAACGACTTATATTAGGTATTGATGATGGTGACATAAAAGTTCATATGAATGGATATAGGTTGTTTGCATCAGAGGGTATTTTTATTTATTCTGATTCAGGTGGTAGTAGTAATTATGTTCTTTTCTTTGAAAATGCTAGTTCAGGTGGAACTGGTGGAAATGGTACCGATGGTCTTTCAGACAGAAATGGAACTGCATATCAAGCACTGGCTAATGCAACTGCAGGAACTGCAGGAACTGGTGGAAGTGGAAGAACAGGTGGAACATTAGTAGGTTTACAAGCAGGTGGTGCAGGTGGTGCAGGTGGTACAGGTGGTGGTGTATCGGTAGATTTGAGTAGTGGTAATCCTGGAACTCCATCAGCAAACACACCAGGAACTGGAACAACACCAGCAACATCATCACTTGCAACAGATGGATTGAGTACTGTTCATCCAATGATTTCAACATTAACTGGTAGAGCAGGTGTTAAGGGTGGTAATGGTGGACAATCATCAGAGGGTGGTGGTGGAAATTCATCAGCCGCAGCAGCTTCTTCACCATCAGTAGTTCAGGGAGGTATACAATATTTATCAACACCTGCAGATAGTATTATTAAAGTAAGAGCAGAATTTGGTAATAATGATTATGCCATTAGATTAACCACAAGTCCAACTAATTCTGGTGGTACAGGTGGTGGTGGTGGTAAAGGTGATTCTGCCGATGAGGGAATAGGTGAAGCAGCAAACAGATATGCAACATTTGCAGGTGGTGCAGGTGGTGGAGGCGGTGGTGCTGGTTCAAATGGTGGTATCGTTTTAATATCAGCAAAAGTCATTGATTGGTGGAATACGAGTATATATTCTACAACAGTACCAACATTAGGAGTTCAAAGTCCTGGTAGTAATACTGGTGGTCATGGAAGATGTAAATTACAAGCCGTTGGTGGTAATGGTGGAAATGGTGGAAATGGTGGAGCCGGTGGCGGATTAGGATTATCATAATAGGAAATAATATGTTTAATGTTAAAAATGAAATGAGAAAAAAATATCAAGTCAATTGGACTACAAAAACAAGATTTAGAATGGCCTTGCCAAAACGAAGTGGAGGCGGAGGCGGAGGCGGCGGTGGTGGTGCCGGCGGTAATGGTGGAGTTGTTATGTTAGTAACATCCAACTTAACACCGACAGGAAGTACACCACTCGGAACATTTAACCCATCCTACACAATATCAGATGGAACAAATCAAATGGTATTTCAAACATTCACTTCTGCTTCTAATAGTGGATTTGATGCAACTGGTGGAACTGGAGGAACTGGTGGAAATTCGGGTAGTGCAGGTGAACTTGGAACATCTGCAGGTGATGGTGTAAAAGGAAGTAATGGATACGATGGTAGAGAGGGTGTTGCAGCAGTAATATTTGTATAAGGAAATAAATGGCAAACTTAGATAAATCAGGAATCACAAGTGGTGCGAGTATCACAAGTACACATGTAACAAATTTATATGATGCACTTACAGGTGATACTACATACGACAACATTAACCTAAAGAAGTTTAATTCTTTTGGTATAAATGATGATGCCACATCAACCAAGATAACGATAACTAATACTGGTTTAGGGATTAATGATGCATCACCTGGTGTTGCATTGGATGTTGATGGTGCAGGTAGATTTACTGGTAATGTAACAGCCTATTATTCTTCTGATATAAAATTAAAAGATAATATTAGACCTATTGAGAATTCATTATTTAAAATCAGTAAACTACGAGGAGTAGAGTTTGATTGGAATGATAATGCAGATATTGTAGAAAGAGAAAAAGGACACGATGTAGGTTTGATTGCTCAAGAAGTAGAAGAAGTTTTACCTGAAATAGTTACTACTCGTAAGGATGGTTACAAGGCAATACAATATGAAAAGGTCGTATCATTATTAGTTCAAGGTATAAATGACCAACAAAAACAAATAGAAGATTTGAAAAAAGAATTAGATGAAATTAAAAAGAGGTTATAGAAGTGGCACTTCAAAGTGGTTGGAAAATACTAAATATTAATATATCTGAGGGTGGTGGTGGATATGGTAATGCCCAAACCTATACATTAAGTGCAAGAACTAAATCAAAACATGGACAAAGTTTTGCAGGAACTTGTACAAGTAATAGTTCTGGGAATATCACTTCAACAAATGTTACTAATAATGGTGTAAACTATTCAAGTGGTTCTACAACATTAGGTATTTTAGATGCACCAGGAAGTGGTGCACTTTTAGTTCCAATCATTGGTCAAAATATATCAATGAGTATATCAGATATCAATGTTGAAAAGGGAGTTGCACCAAATGCAGCTAATTCAGATATTCATGATTTATATCAAGACTATTCATCAATTGCAGGTATCCATGATACACTTGGTACAGTTGTACACGATGAGACAGATAATAAACCAAATTTTGATTATGACCAAGGAGGCCCTGCAAGTGGTAGTGCACAACACCCAATACATTTTGATGAATTTTATGGTGCGGACTATGATATTTATGGTGGTGGTGGATGTTTATTGATTGGAACTTCAATAACACTACAAGATGAAAAGGGAAATACTTTCTATAAAAACATTGAAGATGTTAATGTGGGTGATATTATAGTTGCTTATCATAAAGATAATATTCCATTAGATTTTGATTCCACCGATACTTGGGGTGAGTGGAGTGATGATGATATCTCTGATATGAGAATTGTTACTGGTAGTGTTAAACATATGTATTTTGATTATTTTGAAAGTTATTATAGAATTAATAGTGTAATAAAAACAACTGAAGAACACCCATGGTTAGTAAAATCTGCAATAAGTAGAGGTGAAGAGGGTAGTGGATATATTTATCAATATAAGAGAACTGATGAGTTAGTTCAGTATGATGATTATTTAATTAGAGATGATTTAACAGAAGTTCAAATTGTTTCTATTATAAAAGAAGTGGAAGAAGTAGAAGTTGTAAATTTAAATTGTGAACCTTATGATGTATATTTTGCACAAGGTTATATGACACATAATGTTCACGATAAATAGAGGTTAATATGTTTGATGTTTATTATAGTACAGGTGGTGGTTCATTAGTTTATGGTGGTAGTGATGTTTGGGTTAACAAATGGTTAAAGGAAGTTAGTCCACATCTTAAATATCCAAGTAAATTATTGATACATCGTAATCGTGTTGATAAATTAAATGTAAAGTTTGATACTGATGTTGAAGTTGTGTGGCAAAGTGATGACCCAGTTAAGTTTGAACAATATATAAAAGAGTGTAGACGAATAAATATACTTCATGGATATTATACACCACATAAATTAATATCACAACATCGTGATAAAATACATTCTAATGTAGTTCATGTTAGTTTAGATTTAAGTCTACAGGCTGGGTTTACTTTAGATTTACCAAGATTAATGCATTTTGCTTCATCAAAAGATTGGGAAAGTGATGTATTAAGTTGGGCAAAACACAAGATTTGGATTGGTGTAGAAAAAACACCATTACATAAAAAGTTTGATTTAATTGATATACCCAATTATTATGAATTTGAAAAAGATAAAGATATCGTGATGAATGACACTATCGGTTTTGCCGCCAGAATGGAAACAAGAAAGGCCCCACATTTCTTGTTAGGACATAAATCATTTGCATTCACCGATATCTTTGATGTTCAAGAATGGGAAAAGAAACTAAAAATTAAATTTTCTGATACAAGATTTTATCAATTTAAGTATCAGTTCTTAAAAAAGTTTTTAGATAGAGATGATTGGGGAATAAGTCATTCTGCACATCTTAATGAACCATTTGGATATAGTATTTTTGAAGCAGTTGATTATGGTAAGTTACCAATATTACCACATAATTGGTGTGATGATATACATTATCCATTTAGGGCAACTACAAAAGAAGAGTTTGATAAATGTGTAGAAGAAATAAAAACATTATCAGAATCACATAGAAGAACTTTACTTGAAGGGTTGAGAAAAAATTTAAAAAAATATGATAACAAAGAAGAATGGGTTGAAAAATACCTACGAATATACAATGAGTAATATTTATAATTATGAAATGTCTTAAATGTAAAAGAACTTGGAGAAGAACTAAATGGTATGAATACATCTCATTTTTAACTAAATGTAAAAAATGTGGTAGTAGATGGTTTATACTGAGGTATTAATATGAGTACAACAGCAGGTCAAAATTTATCATTAGGAAAACTCCGTAGAGCAGTTAGTTCGTCTATCTCAAACTATACGACTGCCAATACTTCACTTACAAGTGCAGGTGGTGGTGGAGAAACGAAGATGTCTCAATTCTCAATTGATAGTGTAGATAATACAATTAATGGTTATGCCTATGTTGATGAACAAACATCAGAAAATTATAATTTGACATTTCAAAGTGCAGGTAGTAAATTTTTAAGTAAGATTGGTTCTCGTAGTGATAATTTTACATGGACAACTAATAATAGTGATGCATTTAGTTTATCAACAGATAGTGGTTACCAAAGAACTTTTAGTGCAGGAACTATTTCTGATTTAAAAACAACAATGGCAAGTAATCTTGTTGGTAATAATAATTTTGCAACTTGGACAAATTCTACTACACCAGGAACTTGGACAAAAGATGGTTCTGGTGTTAATAAACATACCTATAGTGGTGGAACACCTGGTTCAGACCCTGCAGGAAGTGGTTCAAGTTTTGCTTCACAAATGACTGCAGGTTGTTTAAGACAAACAATTAGTGTTGATGCCTATTCAACATATGAAATTCAAGGTAGATTTTATAATACAAGTGCAGGTGAAAGAAATATTAGAGTAGTTTTACAATCTGCATCTCATACTTTTGGTAGAAATGCTGCAAACAATACTGATAATTGGGATTTATTTACTGATAATTATTTTACAAGTGGTTCAACGAGTGTTGAAGTAAGATTAGAATTTACAGGTAGTAGTGGTAATATTTTTGCAGATTATATTACTTTAAAAAAGTGGGCAGGGCCAGAGTATGATGACCAAACTGTACAGATAAGTGGTAAATATAATGATGATGGTCAAAGTGATGGTTACAATGACCACGCAACAAGATATAATACCGCAGTAACAAAAAATGTAGAGATACAAGATACATATGGTGGACAATCAGTAGCATGTTTCTTACCAGGAACTAAAATTAAAACACCAAATGGTAATAAAAATATAGAAGATTTAAATATAGGTGATGAAGTTTCAACTATGAATATACCAGGTCTTCCTGATGAAGATTTAGGTTATGAAAAGTGGTCTACTTGGACAACTTCATCAGTTAGTAATTTTACTGAAGAAACTGGTATTATTGATAATTATTATTATGATTATACACCACATTATTATGTAGTGTATGCACGAAGTTTACAAACAGGACTTTATACTGAACTTAAAGTAACTGGTGAACATGAACTTTTTATAAAAGATTCTGATAATATATGGAAATGGATGAAGGCAGGTAATTGTAAGGTTGGACAAAGTTTATTGTCAGATGATTTATCAACAATAGAGATTGAAAGTATTACTAAAATAAATGAAGAGGTTGAGGTAGTTAATCTTGATGTTGAACCATTTGATGTATATATTGTAAATGGAATTGTTGCACATAATAAAGGAACCAACGACGCACCTTAATGAAAAAAATAGTTATAAATATAGGAACACCTTGTGGTTTAAATCCACAAAATTTACATATAATTAGAGATTCAATTTTCAAACAACCATTACTTGGTGATTTTTTTGAAGTAAGATGGCATGTTTCAATGGATAAATTAGTGTGTAAAAAATCAGACATAGAATCAAGTCTATTTGATGATATGTATTCATTTACAGAAACAGAATGTGGTTGTTGGGGAAATCAAGGAAAAAATGCATTAATGGAAAATATTAAAGAGGGATGGGTTTTATTAGTAGATGATGACAATGCATTACATTATGATTTTTATACTCGGTTTCGTGAAGCATTAACATCTATTCAAGAGGGTAGACACGAAGAAGTTAAATTTATAGTTTTTGGACATGATACTGGACAAAAATTTAAAATAGAATTAGTAAGGGATACGAGATATTATCATCCACAAATAATTAATGGTAAAGATGGTAGTAAAATTAAAGAGTCCACTTGCGATAGTGGACAAGTTGTTTTTCATCATTCTGTTTGGAAACCATATCCTACAAAACCAACAAAAGATGATGATTTATATGATGCAGATTATTGGTTTTATCAAAATGCATTTGAAGAAGACCAACAAAACTATGGGTATCATGAAAGATTTTATTTCCACTCATCTGTAGCAACATTTTACAATCGTTTGAAGTGGTAGGATTATATTTATATAGGAAAGAGTAATGAGGTTATTATTATGGGGTTATTAAATCAAGGATGGATATATGATTCATTATTACACAATGGTGATTCAGATAAACCAGTAAAATATAAAGAAACTCATGGAGCAACACACATTTATTTGGGTGGTGGTTTGTTATTTTATTTAATACCATATCTTATGAAATCAAAAACTTGTGTATGTTTAGGTAGTGGTGGTGGATTTGTTCCACGAATGATGACTGCAGCCCATTGGGATTTGAAAGAATTAGATGTATTCATTGAGGGTCAATATGGAACAACATATGTTGTTGATGCAAAAAATGGTGTAAATGGTGAGACTGATTGGGATGATAAAAGTTATTTTATAGAAACATTTCAACCAAAGGTAATTGAGGCACTTACAGATGATGCTTATTATAATTTCTTTTTAAGAAACAATGTAGAAATTGATTATCTACACATTGATGCAGGACATTCCTTTGAACAAGTAGAGTTAGATTTTGAGTTATATAGTGAAAGATTAGCAGAAAATGGAATTATATCTATTCACGATACCGATGAAAGTTATTTCAAAAGTTTAATTGTACCAAAGGGTGAAAAGTTTGATGATATGTCAGGTCCAGGTAAATTTATTGAAAAACTTAAAAAAGAAGATGATTGGGAAGTATTTAATTTCTTTGATTTCAAAGAAAAAACAAAACTACCAATGTCTACAGGAACTACTTTAGTTCAAAGAAAAAAATGAATAATTTTACACACATAGAAAATAAAAATATTAAAGAGTTTAGACACCTAAACGAATGGCCAGAAAAACAATTTGATTATGAAATCAGACAAAAACATCTAACACCTTATATTGAGAAAAGGATGGAGTTATATCGTGCACAAGATAAAGACTTTTTTACAAAACAATATGATAAAGAATGTTATTATTTGATTAAATTAGGTGAGTGTGAAAAATATGTAAATGAATATATTGATGAGGAGATAAATAGATATTATAATCATGTTCCTGATAGTGCAAAAATTGTTAATATTACACAAGAACTTGAATATAGAATTACAATTAAACAATGTCTTAAACATACTTCACCTGAAGTTGAACTTGAAATAAAAAAAGTAAAGAATTCAAATAAACTTTTAAGTCCATATCAAGAGTTAGAACAAAGAGTTATTATTATGAATAAAAATAATACTAATAATGACATTTGGTATAGTAATATGGATGAAGATGTGGAATATGGAAATCAAGAAATTCAAAAAAGAATAAATTTATTATCTGAAGAACTTCGTGAAGAGACTACAAATGAATTGGATAGAATGAAAAGAGAAAGGAATGATATCAAAAATTCTGATATTATGAAGCATATACTTTTCATGGAAATATGTGATGGACTTGACACAGACTTTGACACATACAAATACCATTTATTAAAACATTCATCACCATATATTGAAGCTGAAATAAAAAGATTAAAAGAAAAGGGTGAATTAAAAAAACCAAGTGAAGAATTAAAGATGAGAATTCATTTGGAACAATTTGAAATAAAAGATGAAGAGGCAAAAAAAGAAGAAGTTGACATTGATATTTTTAAAGAAAAAAGTCTTCATGGTTTAAAAGAAATCAATATTTTAAAAAGAGAGTTAAATAAAGTTGGTAGAGGATTTTGTTTGGCCAAATGGAATCAAGTTTCATTACTTTTACAGAATGGTATGACACATAGTTGTCACCATCCTGTTCCACATAAAATACCATTAGAGGAACTGAAAGAAAATAAATCTGCATTACATAACACTAAGTTTAAAAAACTTCAACGAAAAATGATGTTAGAGGGTGGAAGACCAAAAGAATGTGATTATTGTTGGAAAGTGGAAGATGCAAATAAAGATGCATTTAGTGATAGACATATGAAGAGTGCAGAGGCATGGGCATTACCAGACTTTAGAAAGATTAGAGATTCAGATTGGAGAGAAGATACAAACCCACCTTATGTTGAGATATCATTTAGTAATCAATGTAATTTTGCATGTAGTTATTGTGATGTAAAAAGTTCATCAAGATGGCAGGCAGAGATTGCAAAACAAGGCCCATATCCAACAAGTGGATTATTCAATAACACCGATTGGTTGGAAAGAGCAGATATGATGCCAATACCATATAAAAACTTCAATCCATATGAACAGGCATTTTGGAAATGGTGGCCAGATTTATATCCTGACCTACACACATTAAGAATTACAGGTGGTGAACCAATACTACACAAAGGAACCTTTAGAGTATTGGATTATATTATTGAGAATCCTGATATAAATCCAGAGTTAGAAATTAGTATTAATTCAAATTTTTGTCCACCTGATAATTTATTTGATGAGTTTATTGAAAAATCAAAAATTATATGTGATAATGATTTGGTATGGAATTATTCAGTTTATACAAGTATAGAATCTTGGGGAGACCAGGCAGAGTATATTCGTGATGGATTAGATTTTACTAAGTTTTGGGAAAACATAGATAGATTTTTAACCGAGGTTCCAAAGGCATCAGTAACAATTATGGCAACTTATAATGCATTAAGTGCACCAAACTTTCATAAATTAATTGAGGGAGTGTTTCATTTAAAAAGAAAACATTATAATGGTAAACGATATAGACACTATGCAATTTTATTAGATGTTGCATATTTAAGACAACCATCACACCAATCTTTAAGAATTTTACCAACAAAATGGATTGATAAAATGAAAGAAGATATTGAGTTGATGAAAAAATATCGTGAAGATAAATATTTACACATTTATGGTCATGGTCATAGTGGATACTATGATTTTGAAATAGAAAAGTTTAGGAGATTGATTGATTATGCAGAATCACCTTTAGATGATGTTGATTGGTTAATGAAGAATCGTGGAGATTTCTTTAATTTCTTTAATGAATATGATAATAGAAGAGATAAAGATTTTCTTCAAACATTTCCTGAATTAAAAGACTTTTGGGAAAATTGTAGGAGAGCTAGTTGGTCAGTAAAAGTTCCAAAAATTTAGTTACGGTATGTGGTCATAATCCTAATATGTTATTTCATATGATTAATCATTATAAAGATATTGTTGATGATGTGTTTGTGAATGTGTATGATAATGGTAAGAATAAAAATCTTGTAGGTGAAGTAGAAGATGTTTTAAATCATTATGGTTTAAAAATATATAATGTGAGTAAACATCCACCATATGATTGGAATCATGTTACACATTTATATAATGAGACTAAACGAACAAAACCAAATGATTGGTGGGTTATTTCAGATGATGATGAGTTTCATGAATATCCAAAACCATTAGAAGAAATAATTAATGATTGTGAAAAGAATGGATGGGACTTTGTTAGTGGTGGATTTATTGATAGGTTAGGTGTAAATGGAACATTTCCTAAAATCACCAAAGACTCAGATATATGGGAAGAGTTTCCATTGGGTGGATTCTTTAGAGAACCAATATCAAATGCATGTCCTAATAAAGTGGTGTTAAGTAAAGGATATATTGATGTAACACCAGGTCAACATTATGTAGTAATTAATGGTGAAGATACATATGGTGATAGATGGAATCATCCTAAGAAATATCCTATTGATGAATGTTTTGTACAAGTTCATCACTTAAAATGGGACTTTGATTGTTTTGAAAGACTAAGACAAGTAACAATGATAAAACAAGATTATTCTTATTATTTTGAATATAAAAAAATGTATGAATATCTATTAGAAAATAATTTTAAAATAAATGTAAAAGATTTTATGATAGAGGATTTAAGTGATAATCACTTTTATTCACAATGGGAAGATATAAAACAAAAGTGTATTGATTATCGTCATGGATAAATTATTAATCGTAACAGATTTTGATGAAAATTATAATGAAAATTTTGTCGCACATTTTGATGAATTTATGAAAAATAAAGATATTGATTATCGTATCATTATTGTTGATTTAAAATCAAAGAAAAATTTAAAAAATTATGGTAAACTATTTAATGTTGGATTTTTAAATGCAGATAAAGTTTTGAATGATATCTACAATATAAATTTTGATTGGAATTATGTTGTGTTTCATCGCACAGACTTTATACCATTAGATGATGAATGTGATTATTCATTTGATGAAAGACCAAAATGTGTTATTGGTTCACTTAATGAATTATCATTTGGTATTCATCCTGATTTTGTGCCAGATGAATATAATTTACCAAATAAATATTTTTTTAATGGTGCATTGATGTTTAGTAGAGAAAATTTTAATAATATAGGTGGATTTCATAATAATTTCTGGGGAGATGGTTATGAAGATTTACACATTTTATATAAAATGAATCTTTTAAATTATCCTACAACACGACATGTTGAAGAATCACGAAATGTTGTTGGTGTAGATGTTGATTATAATACTTATGGAAAAGTTATAAGTAGTAGTCGTTCAATGAAAGATTTGATGAATCAAAGTTTTACAATATCATGTTGGGTTAGGTTAAATACTGATATAACTAAAGAGGGTTATGTAGTTAGTAGAGAAGGCTATCATAGTGGTATTAAATTTATAAAGAATGAAAAAAATAAATTAGTATTGTCTGCAAATTTATGGACATTTAAAAATGAATATGTTAGAGTAGGAGAATGTCCAGCACAAATAGGTGAGTGGTATCATGTTGCACTATCATATAGTAAAGATAAAAAAATGGCAAATCTTTATATAGATGGATTATTATACAATAGTGTTCAGTTGAAAAGGTCAACTAAAAAATATACATTTGAAACACCATTTTATATTGGTATTGGAACTGAAAAAACTAATACAACTCAAGCAAGATGTGATATATCAATTGGTGATTTAAGTTTTTATGATATATTTTTAAATGAAATTTCAATAAATAAAATTTACAAAAATGGTAATTTCAATAATGAATATGTTATTGAATGTCCTACAAGTTATTTTGATTTTACTGCAGGATATAAAAGTATGATTTGGGATGAAAGTGGTAATTCTAATAATTTAGTATTTAACTCAACTTTAAAACCTAAAAAAAATGAAGTTAAAGAGGGAGATGAGTTATATTTACCTATAAGAGGAAGAGGAAGTTTTGGTTATATAGGTTCAGAATATGATAAATTAAATAAAGAAAATTATATAGGTTCTAATTCAGAGAAGAATTATAAAATATTAAAAAAATTAATTAAAGAAAAACCAAAAAATGATTTAACAGAATGTAGATATCGTGTATTGAGAACAGAACAATACTTTGATAGACATTCTATTTTAACAATACAAGCCTAAGGAGAAAACAATGGCAACTAAGAAGAAAACAGAAACAACTGATATAAAAGATGCAAGAGATGCACTTGATAGTGGTCTTACACAAAGTGATAATTTTGCTCTCTTATTGAAGGCGTTAACAAGTATAGAAGAAAAGTTGGAGGCAATTGATTGGAAGTTATGGGAAATGTATCAAATGGGATTAAACTCAGGTAATACACCAGGACAACCAGTTCAACAACCAGTTCAACAACCAGTTCAACAACCAGTTCAACAAAACCAATCAAATGAAAATGAAGGTGGAGTTTTAAAGAGTATATTTGGTAGTAAAAAATAATGGCAAAACTTGGTATAGTAGTACCATATAGAGATAGAGAGGAACATCTATCAAGATTTATACCATCAATTAAAAAACATCTCAAAGATATTAATATTGATGATTATGAAATATTTGTTGTTAATCAAGATAATGATTTACCTTTCAATCGTGGGTGGTTGTGTAATATAGGATTTACCTTAGCTGAAAATTCTAAGTGTGATTATGTGTGCTTTCATGATGTTGATATGTTACCTGAAGATAATTCATGTGATTATTCATGGGTAGATAGACCAACACAATTATCAACACGATTATCTAATAATAAATATAAATTACCATATCCAGAATATTTTGGTGGAGTAACACTTTTTCCTGTTCAACATTTTAAAGTGATTAATGGTTATTCCAATGAATATTGGGGTTGGGGATTTGAAGATGATGATTTGTTATATAGATGTAGAACTGCAGGACTACCATTAGATGAGGATATTGTATCCACACAACAATTAACAAACCCATGGGTAAAGTCTATAGATTTTAAACAAGGTGATTATATTGATGTTGATATTTCACCTTTGTGGCAAAAACTTCTTACACGAGGTTCTTATTCATTTGAAGTATGGTTACAACCATCAGATTCAATAAAGATTGATGATTCAAAATCATATGATGAATTTCATGTGTTTACTCAACCAGGTTACCATACAGGTCTTTGTTGGACAAGTGCACAACAATATAAGTATGGTGTGTGGAATATGAATCACGAAGAGTATATGGTGGTTAGTCATAAAATGTCAGAACAATGGAACCATATAGTGGTGTGTGTTGATGCACCAACTAAAACATTAACGATGTATATTAATGGAGAAGAAGTTCAAAATTCACCAACATCTTATTTTGGTAATTTAAGAGAGATAAAAACTAAAGGTTTTTATTTAGGGTGCTCAGACCCACTTTCAAAAAGAGATAATAATTGGTTTGAGGGTAAGATTGCACAATTTAGTATGTGGAGAAGAACCGTAGATAGAAGAGCGGTTAGACAATTATTCAATGATGGTGTTCCATGGGATGTAACAAAACCAAAAAATGAATATTCTTTTGTAGATGATTTATTTTGTTCATATGATTTTGAAAATATACAAAATGAAAAAGTTATAGATAAATCAAAGTATAATCATAATGGTCAGATTATAGGTGCAATACGAAAAAAACAAGAACTTATATTGGGTGAGAAAAAATCATTACCAAGAAGAAAAGATGGTAAGTTCATTTGTTTAGAACACGAAGAAAATGGTTGGTCAAAAACAAAATTTAAAGACTGGCGTTCAAGAAATAATCAGATTAGATTTTTTAATTTTGTAAGAAGTGGTATTGATGATTATAAAGATGATGGATTATCTACATTAAAATATACAATAAAAAAACAAGAAAGTCAAGAAAAAATAAACTTTGTGAGTATAAGTAATGAGTAAAAAATTAGCAATATGTATCCCACATTATAGAAGAAAAGAACATTTGGATGAATTTATTCCACATATGGAAGATTTTATGAAAAAATATCATTCAGATATAGAATTTAAAATTTTTGTAGCAAACCAAATAGAACCTGATACCGTATTACGATTCAATCGTGGAACTGCAAAAAATATTGCATTTACAGAGGCAGTAAAACAAGGTTATGATTATTTTTGTTTTCATGATATAGATATGTTACCAGAAGATGAAACTTGTGATTATAGTTATCCTGAAGATAAACCACAACATATGGCAGTTCATATAAGTCAGTTTGATTATATGTTACCATCTATTCAATATTTTGGTGGTGCAATTCTTTTTACTAAAGAACAATTTGAAAATATCAATGGATATTCTAATGATTATTGGAATTGGGGTATGGAAGATGATGATTTATTGTGGAGATGTCAACAAGAAGATTATGTAATAAATAACAAATTAGAAAAAAGTGATACAACTATTAATTCAATTGAATTTGATGGTATCAGTTCTTATATTGAAATCCCACCATCCGAAACTTTAAGAGATTTAACTACAGGTGATTTTACTTGGAGTATTTTGGTAAATGCATATGATAATTTTGATATTCCTATGTATTTAATTGGTGATTTACAGAATAGAAAATATTTACACAATTATATTTTAGGAAGACCTGGTTATCAAATGGGTTTTGCATATGATAATTCAAGAGCCTTTTCCTTTTCAATGTATGATTTTAAAAATAATCATAACTATATGTGGTTAAAAAGAAATCCTGATATATGGAGTCATTTAATGGTAACACATGACTCTACAAATAATTCATTGAGGTTTTATCTTAATGGTCAAGAAAGTGATGCGAGATTTGGACATGGAGTTGAATCACCATTGATAATGAAAGGTAATGCAAAAAGATATGGTGGTGTTCCATATTATTTAGGTGTAAAGAATCCAAATGAAGATAATTTCTTTTATGGTAAAGTTGCACAAGTTGGTATGTGGAATCGTGTTCTTAGTGATGAAGAGATAGAAAGTTTTTATAGTAAAGATATTAGTAATTGTAATGATTTAGATGGGTGTGTTTTAAATTATGATTTTTCAAATGTAGATGAAAACTATGTATATGATATTAGTGGTAATAATAATCATGGACACAATCACGAGTGTGAAATTACAAATGAAGAATTAGACGATGTTTCACATACAATAGTTCCTTATCGTAGAAATGGTAGATTTAAATCATTGAAACATCCAATTAATGGTATTGTTAATAATAGATTTGTATTTCAAGAAGATACAAGTAGAAATGAAAAAAGATTTTTTACTGAAGTTCAATATGGACTTTGGGATACGAAAAAAGATGGATTAACCGATTTAAAATATGAAGTTGATTCAGTTGATAAGTTAGGGCGTCATGATTTTATTAATTTCAAATGTAAACATGATAATATACCAGAATGGCAGTAACACAAGCACAGAAAGATATTGACCAACTAACAAAAACCAAGGGAAAGTTAAGTTCAGTTGGTTGTGGTATGTGTGTTGCAAAATGGATGCAAGTTACTATTCATCTACAAAATGGACATACACATTCTTGTCATCATCCAAGAACACACAAGATTCCATTAGAAGAGATAAAAGAAAATCCATCTGCATTACATAATACTTGGTATAAAAAACACGCTCGTAAACAAATGTTAACTGATGAAAGACCTGATGAATGTGATTATTGTTGGAATGTTGAGGATAATAGTGATATATTTAGTGATAGAATTTTAAAGAGTAATGAACCTTGGGCAAAACCATTTTTTTCTGAAATTAAAAAAACTATAAATGGTCAAGATTATTTAATTGATTGGAGACAAAATGTAAATCCAAAATATGTAGAAGTGGTATTTTCAAATGCATGTAATTTCAAATGTAGTTATTGTGCACCACATATATCTACACAATGGATGGAAGAAATCAAAAGACATGGTGGTTATCCAACTACTACAAAATTTAATTCATTGGGTGGACTAAAATCATTAGATTTATTACCCATACCACAAAGAGAACCAAATCCATATGTAGAAGCATTTTGGAAATGGTGGCCAGAATTATATCAAGGATTACATACATTTAGAATTACAGGTGGAGAACCATTATTATCAAGAGATACATTTAAGGTATTGGATTATATTATAGAAACAGATAAACCAAATAAAAACCTTGTGTTATCAGTTAATACTAATATGGGTGCACCAGACGAGTTGATGGATAAGTTTATTAAAAAAGTAAAGATTATTACAGAAAAAGGATTGGTTAAAGATTTTCAAATATTTACAAGTATTGATGGTTGGGGAAGAAAGGCAGAATATATTAGACATGGTTTAGATTATAGAAAGTTTTGGGATAATTGTGAAAGAGCATTAACTGAATTAAAAAAACCATCATTAACATTTATGGTTACTTATAATGCATTATCTGTATTTAATTTTGATATATTTATAGAACAACTCTATTTATTAAAAGATAAATATAATTCGGAAGAAAGATATACACCAAATGCAGTTGTTGCAGATATTTCTTATTTACGACATCCATCACATCAAAGTGTTAGAATTTTACCGAAAAGGTTTCAAGAATTGATAAAAAAACAAGTTTTATTAATGAGAAAAATTCATGATAAGGGATTTGAATCTAAACCTGATGATGTATTTTCACATATGGAAGTGGAAAAGTTACAAAGAATTTATGATTGGTGTCAAGGAAAAATAGATAGTAAAAAATTAAAAAGAGATAGATATGATTTCTATAAATTTTTCTACAATCATGATAAGAGAAGAAATACAAATATTTTGGGAATATTTCCTGAATTGAAAGAATTTTGGGAAGAGTGTTCAAAAATCAAAAAAGGTGATGTTATATGATAAAAATAATAAAAAAATATTACAATAAAATTAAACGATGGTATCTTTTTAAGAAGAGACTTCGTGAAATAAAAAAAAGAGACCCGTTTATTTATAAATGAAAATATTAGGAATTAACGCACTTAATCATGATGCATGTGTAACTTTACTTGATGGTAAAGAAATATTATTTGCTGGTCATGCAGAAAGATATAGTGGTATAAAAAATGACGAATTGTTAAATCAACAATTAATTTCAGATGCAAAAAGATATGGAAAGTGGGATAAAGTTGTTTGGTTTGAAAAACCTTGGTTAAAGAAATCAAGACAATTATATGCAGGACAATATAATGAAACATTTCAGTTTCAAAATATTCCATCACAATATGTTAAACAATTTGGTATAAATAAGATTGACTATTATGTAGGTCACCACCAATCACATGCAGCCGCCAGTTATTATTCAAGTCCATATGATGAGGCTTGTATTGTTTGTATTGATGCGATTGGTGAGTGGGATACAATGAGTATTTGGTATGCTTGGGGAAGTCACTTGGAAAAGAGATGGTCTATGTCTTATCCAAACTCACTTGGTCTTTGGTATAGTGCCATGACACAACGACTTGGACTAAAACCACAAGAGGATGAATATATCTTAATGGGTATGGCAGCTTGGGGAAACGAAAACAAAGAACTACAAAGAGAATTACGAGAATTATTAAAAGTAAATTTACATCGTGGTTGTTTAAGTTGGGATAGTAAAGTATATCCTGATGATGATAGTGAACAATGGAAGTTTGATGTTGCACACAATGTTCAAATAATATGTGAAGAGGAAATATTAAAGATATTTGAAAAGGCAAAAGAGTTAGTCCCTGAAACAGATAACTATTGTTATGGTGGTGGAGTTGCATTAAATTGTGTTGCAAATAGTTTGATAGTAGAAAAGTATCCTAACTTATGGATACTACCAAATCCTGGTGATGGTGGAAGTTCATTGGGATGTGCATCTGCAATTTTGGGTGAACATATAAATTTTGATAATTGTTTTTTGGGGTATAATATTAAAGGAGAGTATCCAATAAAAGAGGTAATGGATGAGTTACTAAAGGGTAACATAGTTGGTGTTGCAAATGGTAGGGCAGAGTTTGGGCCAAGAGCGTTGGGTAATCGTAGTTTATTAGCAGACCCACGAGGTAAAAATATAAAAGACCAAATGAACGAGATTAAGAATAGACAGAAGTTCAGACCATTTGCACCAAGTGTATTAGAAGAACATGCACACGAGATATTTGAAATGCCTACAAAGAAATCTCAGTTTATGCAGTATGTTGCAAAGTGTAAGTTTCCTGATAAGTATCCAGCAATTTGTCATGTTGATGGAACATCACGAGTTCAAACCGTAAGTAAAGAAGATAATATTGGTTACTATAATTTAATAAAAGAGTTTTACAAAAAAACAGGTTGTCCTATGGTGTTGAATACATCATTGAATATCAAAGGTCAACCTATTGTTAATTCACATTTAGGTTCAGTTGCCTTTGAAAAAAAATATAAAGTAAAGGTTTTTTAATGATATATTTTACAATTAAAGTTGATGTCGTTGCTGATAAACATGATAATCATCATGAAGTAGGTTCTCATATAAATTCCATAATAATGGTTGCTAATAAGGCAGGGTCTACTTTTGTTAGTGAGTGTATAAAGTGGTGTTATCGTGACCAACACTATCTGTTAGATTCTCGGTCAGAGTTGAATGCATGGTTGTTCAGTTCAATGAAAAAGGAAGTTTATGATAATGCTACTAAATTATTTGTAAAAAGAAATCCATATGAAAGGTTTTTATCGGTTTGGACATTTGGACACAGAATTGACCCATCTTCTTTAGATGGCCGTCATGAACTTGACCCTGGTAAAACGATGTGGGAAACTCACAAAGAATATAACAAATATAAACCAAGTGAATTGAAAACCACTATGGAAGATATGACAAAAAAAGATTGGCAAAAAAGTTTTGAAGAGTTTTGTGTCACATATGATAAGGGTGAAATTTATGATGCACATGCACATTTAATGTCAAAAGATTTACATTTATTTCCAGAAGACACTTTTGAATTTGTAGAAATTTCTGAATTAGAGAATTCAAAAATATATAACAAATTATTTATAGAAGACCCACATAGGTCAATAGAAGAGTTTTATCAGGGTCCTGATAAGTATGGTCTTACTGGTATCAATCGTCATATAAATCCATCACACAAATATTTATCAAATTGGAAAGATTATTATAATGATAATACAAAAGAATTAGTATATAAATTTATGAAACAAGACTTTGAAAACTTAAATTATAGTGAAGATTTTTAAACTTTTTCTATATTTATATATAAGTCAGGTAGTGCTAACACTCTTCGGAGAAAGTCCTAACCCACTACTTTAGACTATAAAACAAGGGTGGCATTTAAATAGTTTTACTATTATAGATGCCTCTAATTATTGGAGGCTTTTTTATGCGAATATTAATTACAGGTGGAGCTGGATATTTAGGTTCAGTAATCACAAGACAATTATTGTTACATCATACGGTAACCGTAATAGACAATTTGATGTATAATCAAACATCATTATTAGATTTATTTGGTAAACCAGGTTTTAAGTTTATCTATGGGGATGTTCGTGATACAAATTTATTACTTAAACAGGTAAAAGAACATGATGTAATAATTCCACTTGCAGCCATTGTCGGATTTCCAAGTTGTGAAAAAGATAAACAACTTGCAACCGATGTCAATTTTAATCAAATCAAAAATATTGTAGATAATTTATCACCACACCAACAAATACTTTATCCAAATACCAATAGTGGTTATGGTAGTAGAACTAATAAAGGTGAAGTAGATGAAACAAATTCATTAACACCAATTAGTCATTATGGTATTACAAAATGTGATTCAGAAAATTATATAAAAGATAATAGTAATGGAATAACTTTTAGATTAGCTACCGTGTTTGGTGTATCAAGTCGTATGAGATTAGATTTATTAGTGAATGAGTTTGTGTATAAATTATTAACAGATAAATATATTACTATTTTTGAAAAAGAGTTTGTTCGTAATTTTATTCACATTCAAGATGTTGCATCGGTATTTAATTATATGTGTATAAAATATGATGAGTATCATAATCAAATATTTAATGTGGGATTATCAGACACTAATATAAATAAAAAACAATTAGTAGAAAGAATACAAAAATATATCCCTGATACAGAAGTAACTTATTCAGATTATTTTGTAGACCCTGATAAAAGAGATTATATTGTAAGTAATAAAAAAATAGAGTCAACAGGTTGGTCACCTAACTTTAGTTTAGATGATGGTATACAAGAATTAATAAAGGCATATCAAATGATTGTTCCACATGAAAGTTCACATTATAGAAATGCATTCCCACTAAGTTATGGTGCATCATTATGACATTTCCATACGATAGAATTGAGTCAGAAATTTTACCAGAAGTAATAATGTTTAAACCAACACCACATATGGACTATCGTGGTGAAATGTGGACATATTGGGAAAATACATATAAAACACCAAAAGAAAAAATATCTAAATTTACTCGTTCAAGAAAAAATGTATTAAGAGGTTTACATGGGGATAGAGAAACTTGGAAACACATTACTTGTGTTTATGGTGAAATATATTTAGTGGTTGTAGATTATAGAGAAGATAGTGTAAATTATCTAACTTGGGAGAGTTATTTCATATCAGATAGAAATCATTTAAGTGTATTAGTTCCACCAGGTTTTCTAAACGGACATTTATGTTTATCAGACGAGTGTGTATTTCATTATACACAATCTTATCCAAACGAGTATGTAGATACCAATGAACAAATATCAGTCAAGTGGAACGACCCAATGTTAAAAATAGAATGGCCAATAAATAATCCAATATTATATGGGAGAGATAAATGAGTGTAAAAATACCAAAACATATTTTAGATGGTGGAGTTATTAGAGAAATAACTTTAACTAAACAAGATTTAATTGATTTTGAAAAAGAAGTTGCAGATTCGTATAATGATGGTGAAATAAAAGCACCTGTTCATCTTGCATCAAATAATGAAGAACAATTAATAGAGGTTTTTCAGTATGTAAGTGAAATGGATTGGGTATTTTGTAGTTGGAGAAATCATTATCATGCACTATTACATGGTATAGATAAAGATAATTTAATGAGACAGATTAAGGATGGTAAGAGTATGAGTGTTAATCATTTTCATTCTGAAGATATGAGTTCACATCCAATTACAAGACAATGGAAATTTTATTCTTCATCTATTGTTGGTGGAACTTTACCAATTGCATTAGGGGCTGCATTATCTATAAAAAGAGACAATAAAGAACATCGTGAAAATAAATTACCTAAAGTTTGGTGTTTTGTTGGAGATATGACTTTTGAAAGTGGTATCTTTCATGAAGTATATAAATATGCTCGTAATAATGATTTACCATTGGAGTTTGTAGTTGAGGATAATAATCTCTCTACAAATACACCAGTTGATGAAACTTGGGGAAAGAAACAAGATATCCCTGATGATGTGATTTATTATAAATATAAAAGTGATTATCCACACCATGGAACTGGCACTTGGGTTATGTTTTAGGAGAAATTATGTTAGATATATTACCATTTAAATACTCATCACAAAAACTTGAATTAAAGGAATATCAGTATGGGAAAAAACCAAGAACAAGAGCTGAGTTAAATTCATACTATGATACAAAAGATTACCTATATGAAGTTACTCGTGAAGACCAATATGGAAATGCATTATCACAAATGTATTATTATTATGATGGTGGTCGTGGTAAATTTAAAGTTCATCATACAGAACATTTTTTAGGAAAAAATAAACCTTATTTGATTTATGTTGAATATCAACCTGACTCTTCTGCCTCAGGCCCATCAAGACAAATGAAATTTGTTTTATCTAAAGCACTTGGAAAACAACATATTGATAATATAAAAAATGGTAGAGCAAAAATATGGTTTGATTGTACACCTGAAGAGAGAGTCCACGCAGAAGAAATGAAAGATGGTAATATATCCAGATTAATGAAATTTCTTGATAAAAATAAAATTCCACAAGAATCAATATTATATACAGATGGTGATTTACTTGTAGATGAGTTATTTGAAAAATATGGAAAAGTAAATACAAAAGTTTTACCATTACATATGAATAATGCATGGGAATCTTTTGAAAAATTTGCAAAAGATAATATGTGGTCAAGGTTAATTGTAAATCAAGAATACTTTTTAAGACCTAAACATTTTATGTTTAATAATTTTATGCCAAGAACTGCAAGAACTATATTAATGTCAAAATTAGTTAAATCTGGAATATACAAAAAAGGATTCTGTTCATTTCAGGATATTGGAAAAGATGGTAATATATTTTTTCCATCCATGGGTGATGCATCATTTGATGATAGGTCATTTAACATATATCAGGTATGTCGGACTGGAGATGTAAAAGGTTTTGATAAATACTTAGATATTTTAAGACCTGTATTACCTTTATCACATGATATGGTGGGTATAAAACAAGAAGATACTTTAGATAATTTAGATTATACTACTGCACGAATTGATGATGCAATGACATTGGCTCATTCATATGAGAGTGCATTAGAAGATAAGGGTAAAAGAGTATTAACACATTATGATAGTACTTATGGGCCGTATTATAATCCTATTTCATATCTTAATGTTTATTTTGATGTATGTGCAGAAACATTTTCAGGTGGATTTGGTGATTTTGATATTGAACCATTAGGGCCTGTATTTACAGAAAAAATATGGAGACCACTTGCACTTGGTACACCATTTATTCCTATTGCAGAACCAGGTAGTGTTAGAGTTTTAAAAAAACTTGGATTTAAATTGTATGATAAGATGTTTGATTATTCATTTGATGAAGAAAAAGATGGACATAAGAGAATTGAACTTATTTATAATAATATAAAAAGATTAACCGATATGTCAAGAGATGAATTACATAAATTAACTTATCAACATAAAAAAGACATGGTATACAACCATGAATATTTTATTAATGATTTTTATCACAATGTATATAATAATCATTTAGAATTTTTAAATGGATGGGTAAAATGATAGGACATAGTGACATTTATTGGACAGCATCTTTAGTAAATTTATTTGGTAAAGAAAATATCAGAGTAGTTCAGATTGGTGCATGGGATGGTTATGAAACAAATCAGATTGCAGCTATGGTTAGACAATGGGATGGTGAGTTAATTGTAATTGATTGGTTTAAGGGTAATATATCTGTAACTGAAGAATCTGATATAAAATATGATGAAGACCGTGTTGAAGAAAATGAAAAAATATTTTGGAGTAATATAAATCATGAAAATAAAGAAGTAATTGATTTAAGAGTTGGTAATTCCAATGATTTAATAAAAGATATTGAAGATGATTCTATTGATATTTTTCACATTGATGGTGCACATGAGTATTCTATAGTTAAAAAGGATATTGAACTTGGATATCCAAAAGTAAAAGTAAATGGATTTATGTGTGGTGATGACTATTCAGGTGATTATCATATAAATAGAGTTGGTGAACTTGATAAAAAGTATTTAGAATTAGATACAATTAAAGGATATGGATATGAACATATAAATGGTGATATCATACCTAATATACATGCAGGTGTTATCAAGGCAGTCTATGAATATTTTGATAAAGGAGATGTAATGTTTAATCTACCACAGGCGAAGTGGTTACATTGGAAGAAATCTAACTCTGAAGTAGGTTATAATATGAAATCATATACAAAGGGATTGAGATTTCAAGGCAGTACGATGCAAGGATTGGCCAATAATGAAGAAGTAAAAGAAATAAAAAATACACCTGCTTTTGGAAGTGAGTTTAAAAAATGAAATATTTAGTGAGTTGTGGATGTAGTTGGGTTGAAGGATATGGGACTTCTGATAAAAAGAATCGTCTTTCAACTTTGATGGCATCTAATTATGATTTAGAAGATATTAATTTAGCAGAGGGTGGTGGTTCTAATCAAATGATATTTAGAAAAGTAACCGAATGGATAAATAATAATAAAGATAAAGTAAATGAAACTTTATTTTTAATTGGTTGGACTGAATCTACGAGATTTGAATATTGGGATGATTTAAATAATGAGTATAAAAAAATAGATGTTGCAACTTTTGAAAATACCAACAAAGACCAATACACAAAGGAAGAATTAAAACATTGGGAATTTTATTGGAGAAATTACTTCAACGAAAAAGTATTACTTGATAATACAAATAGATATATTTTATCACTTTCAAGAATACTACCAAGATTTATTTTCTTTAATTCAATTGGTGATTTAAAAAATTTAACTAAAAAACATTCACCTGAATTTGAATATGTTTACAATATTTTTCTTGAAAAATCATGGGAAGAATTTTGTGGTGGTAGATATTCAGAATTAGTGAAAAATAAAAAAGATATAAGTTTATATACACAGGATGATGGCCATCCAAATGACAAAGGAAATGAAGAATGGTTTAAACATCTACTAAAGGAGATAAAATGAAAGCACTTATAATCGGTGGAAGAGGAATGGTTGGAAGACAACTTGTTGAGTTGTGTTCTAAAGTTTATGATGAAGTTTGTGTTGCAGATATAGGTTTTAGTGTTCCACAAGATTTACCAGATAATGTTGATTATGAACCATGTGATATGACCTTTAAAAGTAATGCAAGTATTATTGCAGATTATAATCATGTTTATCACTTGGCAGGAATTAAAGGTTCACCATTAAGAGTAAAAGAATCACCTGCCGATTATTTACCTATGTTACAATTTGATACCAATGTTATACAGGCAATTGGTCAATGGAAACCAGATTGGTTTTTATACACAAGTTCAATTGGTGTTTATCCACCAAGTGAATTTTATAATGAAGATGATGTATGGGATAAAGTTCCAAGTCCAAATGATAAAATCCCTGCATACATAAAACGAATGGGAGAGTTAAGTTGTGAGGCTATTAGTATTACAGACGATTATAAAAATATATCCATTGTTAGACCAGCAAACATATACGGCCCTTTTGATAATTTTGGTGATGAATCTACCGTGATTGCATCATTAATTAAAAAAGGTTATCATGATGATGTTATAAATGTTTGGGGAGATGGATTTCCAATTAGAGATTTTATCTATTCAAAAGATGTAGCTCGTGGTATGTTACATATGGTTCAGAATAAAGTAAATGATGTAGTGAATCTTGGAAGTGGAGAAGAAGTTAGAATAAGAGATATTGCAAGTATTGTTGGAAATTATTTTGGTAAAGAAATAGAATATGATTTATCAAAACCTAATGGAGATTTAAGAAGACAAATGGATACAGATAAAATGAAAACATATGGATTTGAAAGAAAATATACTTTAGAAAAAGGATTAAAAGAAACAATAAAATATTATGAGGGATTAATAAAATGATTTATATATTAGATAATGGTGATATGTTTCCTAAATTATTGAAAACAATAACAAAATGGTTAGATTTTGAAGTAAAAGAAATAACAGACCTTGAGTTTGAACATCAAAAAAGTGATATATTAATATTAAATGCTGAACATTTTACAAAATTATATCATAAAAGTAAAGATGAGTTATGGAAAAAATTTGAAAAAATACAAATACCAATTATAATAGTAGTTGATGATTCTGCATTGGGTTGGGGCCCAACTCAAATGCATGTTGTTGATAATAGACCTATTTATATTTTAACACCATCAATTGGAACAGATATACCTAAGTTTGGAATTGAACCAGATGATGAAAATTTTAATTATTTATTAACACATATAGCAGAAAATAGTGACGAAAATGTTACCACAGAATTACTTGAAAGTGGTAAAAGTTTTTTAAGAAGTAAACACTTTCTTTCTTTAAATAGAGAACCAAAACCACATAGAGATTTTTTATATAATTTTATTGATACAAATAATCTATATTCAAAATTTTATTATTCTTATACTAAAAAGAAAGAACCTATATTTTTAGATGGTGATAAAGACTGGGGTAGACATTCAGTATTAGACCCAACAGATATAAATTATGTTAAACACTATGATTCATACTTTAGTGTTATTACTTTACCAGAATATGAAAAAGGACATAATCATTTTATTGATGAAAAAATGTGGAAACCTATATTAAGTCATCAACCATTTATTCTTTTGGGTGCACCTTTTTATTTAAAAACTTTAAAATCGTTTGGATTTCAAACTTTTTTTGATTTGATTGATGAGTCATATGATACTATGATTAATGATAAACAAAGATGGAACAGAGCGTGTGCAGAAATTAAAAAACTTTCAAAAACACCTATAAGTAAAATCCATCAATGGTATTATAGTCCTGATACACAATTAAAATTAAAACATAATTATAATGTTGCAAAAAAAATGTCTTGGCAACAAAGAGAAAAAGTTTCATCTTTAATAGAAAATTTACAAGGTTACGATGGATAAAAGATATAATTTTGAAAAATTAATGATGAGTTACTTGGAAGATTATAAAATACATTTTATGATTTTTGAAGATATCTATGCCGACAAAAACATTGAGGTAGATTCGTTTGATTATATTATTTTGTCACATGAAATGGAAGTATCAAATTATACATTATTTGAAGACTTACATAACTATTTTGATAAAAAATTAATAGAGTTGGATAAAGTTATTTTAGTTATGGGTGACTTTTCTTTAGAAAAAAAATATAATGATTTTTGTAACAAGGATAACTTTTACAAGTATAAACCTAAACTTAATGTGTTGAGTGCATTTTTTATGGAAATTTGTATTAGAGAAAATTTTGAAATCTCTTGGTATCTTGAATATAAAAAGAATATCTTAAACGACCTTGATAATATTCGTGAATCTGACCATTTAAAAGCTAAAAGATTTTTATCAATGAATGGTACATTAAAACCACATCGTGATAAATTTATATCATATATAAAAAAACATCAGTTAACAGATTATATAGACTATTCAGAGTTACAATCAGGTATACCTGTAGATGAATATAATTTTAACGATAAAAAAATAAAAAGATATATTGAACGACAGAATAAAGAAATTGATACAAGAGTTGATATACAAGATATGAGTAAAGATATAGATAAAACTTTTCATTTAAATTATGTTTATGGAGATAGTAAATGGATGGTACCTGGAAATGAAAATTTATATGAATTGTATAAGAATTATAATATAGATATTATTTCAGAGAGTGAAGCTAATCATGATGATAGTTTATTTTTTACTGAAAAAACTTTACGACCTTTATATTTTGGATTACCATTTTTAATGGTTGGTAATAAAAATATGTTAAGTAATTTACAAGAAATGGGGTATGCAACCTACGATAATATATTTGATGAATCTTATGATAAACTTGATTCTTGGGTAGATAGAATTGAACATGTAACATCTGAAGTAAATAGATTTTGTAGTATGAATCAATCTGAATTTACTTTACAAATGCACAAAGCTACTGATAATATATTACATAATGTTCATCATTTTTTTCAAAATGATTATGAATTAAAAAGAATTGAAAGAAAAATTGAGGAGATAGTCTCATGAAAGTATTAATATTTGATGGATACACCGATAGTTTATTTAGAATCTTTTTTAATCATGATTCAAGAATAAATGTGAAGACTCACTATCAACAAAATCCAAAAGAATTTGATGGTTCCCAAATTTATAATGAAAAAGATTGGGATATTTTAGTAATGTCATTGTTTGATTTAGATATCCATTTTTCACAAGAAAATTCTACAGAAAACATTAAAAATATGAAACGATTAATTAATAACTCAAATTCTCAATTTAAAATATTCATAGATGGTTTAGGTGAGGGTTGTGACATCGGATGGAGATGGGGCCAATTATTTGATTTTTGTGATAACTTAGGTATTGACCCAAATAGAATTAATTTATTTTTAACAACTATGAATGTTGAAGAAAGTTATAGGGAATGGAAAAAGGCGGACACCTTAAGAAATTTAATTCATAATGAAAAAATACCATTTGAATGGTATGATAATGACTTTTTATCATTTGTATATTTTAGTGTTAATAGGTTTATAAATAGAGATAATAAAGTTACCACTATGGGTGGAGAATATAATAAATTATATGAAAAGGATGGATTGTTTTTAAAACCTAATCGTCAATTAAGAGATTATAAAATTCTATCACTTGTTGCAAATCCAACGACACATAGGGTTATTGTTCAGAATCATTTACTAAAAAATAAATATGACAAACAAGGATTAATTAGTTTTAATGATAATTTACAAGATAGTATGAATACTCAGGGTAAAGAAATAGAAAATGTTGTTTGTGATACAAGATTTTTGAAAGAATTTAATTTATTGGAGTATTTTAATAAAGAATTTTTAAATAGAATACCAATTAGAATAGATTGGGAAGAATTTACTAATACACAATCCTTTGATGGTCGTTATAGTCCTAATTATGATTTTTATAATAATTCATATTTTAGTGTTGTGTGTGAAACACAATATGAACTACTTCTAAATGAGTTTAATATTTCTTATCATATACCAATATTTTTAACAGAAAAAACTATAAATGCATTATGGTCATATCATCCATTCGTTATAGTAAATCAAAAACATAGTTTAAAGAAATTAAGAGAAATGGGATTTGAAACTTTTCCAGAATTATTTGATGAAAGTTATGATGAGGAGTTTGACCCATCAAAAAGATTAAAAATGGTTTTATCAGAAATAGATAGAGTGATGAAACTTGATAAAAAAGAATTACATAAAATTTATTGGAGTATGGAAGATAAATTTATACATAATAGAAATGTTATACTTGATATAGTGTTGAATCAAACACCAAAGGTATATGAAGACTTAAACAAAATATTAGGAATCAGGAATACGATATGAAAATTTTAGTAACAGGAACATCAGGACTAATAGGATATAATCTGGTAGAAAGATTATTAAAAGATGGACACGAAGTATTTGGAACAATACATAAAAACAATAAAAGAGTAAAAGGTGTAGAATACTTTTATGGTGATTTACGAGATATGGAATTTTGTAAAGAAATCACAGAGGGTATGGATATGGTTGTTAATTGTTCTGCAAATACTTCAAATGCAGTTGATACCGTAAAGTCACCTTTAGTTCATGTTACACCGAATGTTATAGTAAACACACAATTGATAGAGGCTACATATTTTAATAAAGTAAAGAAGTATGTATTTATCAGTAGTTCAACCGTATATCCACCAAGTGGTGAAGATTTAGTTGATGAAACTTGGAATATATTTGAAGAACCATATCCTGTATATCATGCAGTAGGTTGGATGAAAAGATATGGTGAAGTGTTGTGTGATTTATATGCAAATCAATTATCACCAAGTATGGATTGTTTAGTGGTGAGACCTGCAAATTGTTATGGGCCCCATGATAAATGGGACTTTGATAAGTGTCATGTCACACCTGCAACAATTAGAAAAGTAATTGACAAACATAATCCAATTCAAGTTTGGGGTGATGGTGAGGATGTTAGAGATGTTATATACATAGAAGATTTTATAGATGGTTTAGTGAATGTCATGGAGAATTCTAAAGACAAATATGAAGTAGTTAATATTGGTTCTAATACAAGTTATAGTGTTAATGAGATATTAGATACTTGTATGGAAGTTGATAATTACAACGCACCAATTGAATATATTAGTGGTAAACCATCTATGATACCAATCAGAAAAATAAGTTCTGATAAGATGAAAAATAAATACCAATGGGAAGCAAAAACTTCATTGTCAGAGGGAATAAGAAAGACAATAGATTGGTATAAACAGGAGTACGGAAATGACGAATAATGAAATACTTTCTTTTTATAAGGAGAATGGTTATTATGTAGAAAATATTTTTTCTGCAGATGTAATGGACGAATATAGAGAAGAGGGTAATAGATTGATTGAACTAAGGAAAACTTCAGAAGAAGATGATAACACAAGACCATATGCATATACACATAAAGATTCAGAGTTATTTGATAAGTTGTGGAGACACCCACGAACTTTACAAATACTTGAAACATTAATTGGTGGTAAAGTTGATGGATTACAAACTTGGATGTATTTTAAACCACCAGGTGAGTTGGGTAGAGATGTTCACCAAAACATTTTTTACTCTCATGCAAACCGAGGTGACATTATAAATGCATCATGTGCCATTGATGATAGTGATGAAGAGAATGGATGTCTATATGTTTATCCTGGTTCACAAGTGGAATCATGTCTACCAATCAATATTGATGAGGATAGACTATTAACAAATCCAGACGATTGGAGAAATGAACGAGGTAAACCTTGTCACATACCAGGAGAATGGGTTGATGGTGTTTGGACAGATAGATATGAAAAAATATATCTACCAATGAATTCAGGTGATGTTATATTTTTACATTCACATGTAATTCATGGTTCAGAGACTAATAAATCAGAGACTAAATGGAGAAGAGCTGCACTTGGTAGTTATCTTAGACAAGATGCACACTTTAATCCAGGTGGTCAAATGAAAAGGGAAAGAATAAATCTTTATGATTAAAGACCATACAAAAGGATATTATTGGCAAGATGATTATTATCCTGACATGAGTCATGTTTATAAAAATAAAAACTATAAATATGATATTGATGTTAGATTAATTGATGGATGTGGTGATTCAGTTGCACAACAACGACTTGAAAAAAATGTTGAGGTACTAAAAGAATTTGAAGAAAAATTACCTTTTAGGAGTTTTGCTATTGTTTCACCATTAGTGCCACCACATCCATGTGAAGAACACAATTGGATTGAATTGAAAGGTACAATGGATTATAATGATTATGGTGAATTTATATTAAAATATCTACATAAATACTTTCATGCAGAACATTGTATGTTAATACAATGGGATTGTTTTATAACTAATATTGATAAGTGGAAAGATGAGTTTATTAATTACGATTTAGTATACACTATATCTGATGGATATCAAAAAGATGATTCTGAATTTATAGAAAATATTGGACATTTTAATGGTGGATTGACATTGAGGTCAAAGAAATTTTGTGAGTCTACATCTGACTACTTTACCAACACAAAAAATAAAAAAGGAAACATTTATAGATTAGATGAAGAGAGTGGTATGATATTTAAAGAAAATGAAGACTTATTGATACATGAGAACTACGAAGAATTGAAGAAGTATGATTTAAAGTTTGCATCACCAAGTTTAACAAGTGAGTTTTCTTTAGGTAATCATACAACATCTATTATTCCACATAGAAAACAAACTGCATTTGGATTTCACGATATGAGTATGAAGTTTCAAATAGTAGAAAATGAAAAAGGAGAATCAATAATGATGAGATATAAAGATGAGTTAAATCGTTCTATGAAATGGTTAAGTGATAAAGAAGATACCATTTTTATGGGACAATCAGTTAAATATAGTGGTAATTCTATTTATGGAACATTACAAGATATTGATGATGACAAGAGATTAGAATTACCTGTGTTTGAAGAAATACAAATGGGAATGAGTACAGGTATGGCACTTAATGGATATGTTCCAATTAGTTGTTTTCCAAGAATGGACTTCTTACTTAGATGTATGGATGCATTAGTAAATCATTTAGATAAAATACAATCTATGAGTAATGGAACTATGAAACCACGAGTTATAATAAGAACTGCAATAGGTTCTCGTGAACCACTAAATGGTGGAGTTCAACACACTCAAGATTATATAAAAGAGTTGAAAAGTATGTTAAAAGAAGTAAAGGTCGTAGTACTTGACAAAACAGAAGACATATTTAATGAATTTACAAAAGCATACAATAGAGAGGGTTCAACAATTTTAGTAGAGTATGGGGATTATTACAATGACAGATAAACCATATAGAATTATTACGGGTGGTTGTAGTTTTTCAAAGAGAGCTGATATACCTATAATGAAAGAAAAAGAAAAAACTTGGACAAATGCAATAGAAGAATATTTTGATTTTCCATTTTATTATCATACAGGTGAACCTGCATCTGGTAATTCTTTGATATCAAGAAGAGTTATTTATGCACTATCTAATGTTTTAAAAATACCTAATATAAAAAAAGAAGATATTTTAGTTTCAGTTATGTGGAGTGACCCAATACGAACTGATTTATTTGGTTCATTAGAGGAAACTTATAAATGGCCAGAATTAACTAAACATAAGGGTAATAATGAACCTTTAAGATTAGGAGAAGGAATGGAGACTGCCTATAATCAAGAAAATAGAAATTGGGGATATTTTAGAAGTGGTGGATTTCCAAATGATGGATATGCATTTAAAGAATATAAAGATTGGTTTACTAATTATTATGAAAATTATTATACTACAGAATATTCTTTCATTAATACTTTTGAGTCTATTTTAAGAGTACAATCTTTTTGTAAATTACATAAAATAAAATATGTATTTCATACTATGAAAAATATATTTACTAATAAAGATGGAGAGTTTTTACATAAACAATATAAAGAGACTGAACATTTATTTGAACAAATTGATTTTGAAAATTTTGTTTTTTCAAATGATTATGATGGTTTATATGAATATGCAAAAGAACATGATTTACCATTCTGGGATGATAATCTACATGTAGAATGGGATGGTCATAAGATATATTTTAACAAACTTATAAAGACAAGAATATTGGAGTTAATATGAAAATAGTATTTGACCAAAATGCACCATATCTGATACCTAATGCATGTCACCCTGAAATTAAAACTTATGTTATGAAAGAACATAATGGATTCTACGACCATACAGAAGTTTCGGTTAGAGAAAAATTTGGGGAACCTTGGCATGTTTATAATTCAAGTTTTAGGAATTATTATGAAAGTATGATAACAAACATAAAAGATGTTAAAGTAGAAGATACTTGGGTATATCCTGTAGAAATTTTTGGTGATTTTCAAAAATCATTTGGTATAAATCAAAAAAAGGGTTCATTATATGATGGTTGGAATTTTACACAGGCAATTCCACCTAATACAATGAGTAAGTTAAAACAATCAAATGGTTATATTTTAATTACAATGGTTCATGAGGGTTTAGTGGTTAATGCATTTTTTGATAGATTACATCAAATTTGTATGGCAAATCAATTACCTTTGAAAAAAATTATAATTTTAACAAGTGGAAATCATGGTATTCAAAAACAATATAATACATGGCATCAAAAAAATATACAGACTACTGATAAAATGAAAGTAATGAATTATCATTATTTTTTATATGAAAAGGGACATGAGTATAATATAGGTATTGATAAGTTTGAATCTAATGAGACTAAAGGAAAACTTAGTTCTGTATCATTAGGTGATTTTAAAAATAGTTTAGGTAAAAAAAGAGATAATAAGTTTTTGTGTTTTAATAGAAGAATGCATCCACATCGTGTAATGTTGGTTGCCGAATTACATAGATTGGGTATTTTAGATAAGAATTTAGTTAGTTTTCAATTTACATTAGATGGTGATTTTAGATTTCCAACAAATATTGATACCTACATTGAAGAATATAAGATGATTTATGATGATGACCAAACCTATAGAGAAAAATTTGAAAAGTATGTCAAACAAGTTGTTAAAATGAAAAAAAGAATGATTGACCATAAAGACTTATCCAAAATTCATGGATTTCGTGGAGATGTTAAAAAACCTTGGTTAAATACTTATTATAGTGTAGTGACAGAATCTAATTTTTTTAGAAGAAGTGATTATATAACAGAAAAGACTTGGAAATGTGTTGGTAATTTCCATCCTTTTATAGTATTTGGAAGACCAAATACAATTGGTGAATTAAATAGACTTGGATTTAAAACTTTTCATCCATTTATTGATGAATCGTATGATAAAGTAGTTGATAATAAAAAAAGATACAATATGATTCTTGATGAAATAGTAAGATTACAAAATATACCTGAAGAAGAAATGGTAAAATGGTATTCTGATATGAAAGAAATTTTAATTCACAATTATAATCATTTTATGAAATTAGGTAGTGAAAGAAATAAACAATTTAATAATTTATTCAAAGAGATAGAAGAAAAATGTACAAAATAAGTTTCCTTGAGTTATCAGATATTACCGCAAATCAAGTAAAATTACCATATTCTACTGGTTTGATATGGGGATATTGCAAACTCAATCCACTTTTAGAAAAAAATTATTCTTTCAATATGGAAGATTGGATATATTATCGTCAAGATGAAAGTAAGATTATAAATCAAATAAAAGATTCTGATATAATTGGTGTTTCAAATTTTGTATGGAATTCAATCGTTAATACTTCAATCATAAAAAAAATAAAAAAAATAAATCCTAATTGTTTAGTTATATTTGGTGGACAAGGAACACCAAAAGGTGATAGGTGTAAACAATTTTGTAAAGATAATCCAGGTATTGATATATTGGTTCATGGTGAGGGTGAGTTAACATTTGAAGATATATTATTACGATATCTTATAGATAAAGATTGGACAAAAGTAAATGGTATTACAATTAATCCACCATTAGGCGAACTAATCACAACACCACCAAGAGAAAGATTAAAAGATATTGATTCAATGCCAAGTCCTTATTTAGATGGGTTGTTTGACGATTTAGTAAAAATTAAAGACCATGACTATGCATTTGAGGGTACAATAGAAAGTGTTCGTGGTTGTCCGTATCAATGCACATTTTGTGAAATAGGTGATAAATATTTTCAGAAGATTGCAAGACAAACAAATGAAAAAGTATTTAAAGAATTAGATTGGTTATCTAAAAACAAAGTAGAGTTTTTCTATAATGCAGATTCTAATTTTGGTTTATTGAAAGAACACCTTGATATTGTAAAGTATATGACAAAGTTAAAGAAAGAAACTGGATATCCTGATAATATTCGTGTAGATTGGGCAAAGTCAAAGGCAGATAAGGTTGTTGAATATGCCTATTTACTTACAGAAGCAGGTATGATGAAAGGTATTACAATTGCATTACAATCTATGAATCCTGATGTATTAAAGGCAATCAGAAGAAAAAATGTTGATAGTGGAAAATTACAAGAATTTTTTGATTTATATAAAGATAAAGAATTGATAAGTTATGTGGAATTAATTTTGGGATTACCAAAAGAAACAATTGAATCATTTAAAGAAGGTATATTTCAAATAATGGATATGGAATTTCATGATTATGTTGGAGTGTATCCAATGACTGCATTACCTAATACACCATTTTTTGAACCAAGTTATGTAAAAGAATATGGTATTGATGTTGTTGAGACCACACCTGCATTTTTCCATCATGATTATCCTGAAATGTTAAAAAATGAAAAAGAATTTATGGTAGTTGGTAGTGAAACAATGAATAGAGAGGAATATATAGAGGCCTCTATTTGGAGATGGATGTTTATGTTTAGTCATTTTTTAGGATTTACACAACACATTTCAAGAGTATTAAGTTCAACACATGATATATCTTATAAAGAATTTTATACTAAGTTTTATAATTGGATGAAAAAGAATCCTGATTCTTTCTTAGGAAAAGAAATGAATACCACTAAAGATACCTTAACAAAAGTTTTAAAAAAAGAAACACTTTGGGGTAGAAAAATAGAAGAAACTACAGGAGACTATTATTGGGATTATGAAGAGGCAACATCTATCAGAATCGTGACTAATCGTGAAGAATTTGATAATAATCTTAGAAGTTTTTTATTTAGTGAGTTTAAAAAAGTAGATGTATCTTTACTTCAAGACTTACTTTTGTTCCAAAAAATGATTTGTACTAATCCATTTGAACAATATCCCAAGAAAGTTCCATTTAATTTTAATATCAAAGAGGTTATTTTTGAAAATAAACCTATCAAAAATGGTGGTCATACCTATGAATTCAATTCTGAAAACTATAATTCAGATGTAAAGAAGTGGTGCACTATAAATATGTGGTGGGGAAGAAGAAACAGAGGATACGAAACTTCCGTAACTTAATATTTATAGTTGATAAGCTACATTTGGAGTTTTAAATGATTAAACTAAAAGATTTATTAGAATCAAATATAACAGGGAAGAGTGCAAATTCTGAATCCTATGGTGGATATAAAGGATTTGTAAAACCTGAAGATTATGATGCCTATAAAAAAGATTTGGCAAAAAAACTTAAAGTAATGATTGCAGAGGGTATTCAAGACAAAGGTATTTTTAAGGCAGTCTTTCTTGCAGGTGGGCCTGGAAGTGGTAAAACTTATGTTGCGAAAAAAATATTTGGTATACCTGATAAGTTTAATATTAGTATGAGTGGTATGAAAATGGTTAACTCAGATAAAGAGTTGAAACACTTATTACATAAATTTGGATTCGGTACTGATTTAGACAAAATGCCAGATGAAATATTTAAACAACTAACAGATTCCGACTATGATGATTATAGTGGATTCAGAGGATTTTCAAAAGAACTTACTGCACAAAGAATGAAATTATATAGAAAAGGTAAGTTAGGAATGATTATAGATGGAACTGGACATAAATTTGGTAAAATTAGTTCTTTGAAAAAAGAATTAGAAGATGAGGGATACGATACCTATATGGTAATGGTTAACACTTCATTAGAGGTGGCACAAAAAAGAAATCAAGAAAGAGATAGAATATTACCACCAAAATTATTAGAAAAGAGTTGGAAAGATGTTCAGAAGAATATTGGTTCTTTTCAAGCATTATTTAAAAAGAACTTCGTGATAGTGGATAATTCAAAACACTTAAACGACAAACAAGCGGAGGCAAAATTTGTACCATTGGTTACTAAAGTTATTAGAAAGTTTGTTAGTAAACCCATCAAAAACAAACTTGGAAAAATGTGGGTTGAAAAACAAAAACTACTTAATAGGAGAAAATAATATGTTAACGACATTTGATGAAATTATAGAAGTTACTTTACATCACGAAGGCGGATATGTTCATGACCCAAATGATTTAGGTGGTGAAACTAATTTTGGTATAGCAAAACGATTCTATCCTGATGTGGATATCAAGAACCTTACAGAAGAGGGTGCAAAAGAAATCTACAAAAAAGATTATTGGGATAAGAATAAGGTAGATGAACTTGATGAACAATTAAAACATATATTCTTTGATATGTGTGTAAATCAAGGTAGAGGAACAGCAGTAAGAATTTTACAACGAGCATGTAATGCAAAGGGTGCAGACCTTGCAGTAGATGGTGGGTTTGGGCCAGGAACTAAAGGTGCACTTGAAACTTACAAACCATCATTAGATAGAGTTCGTTGTTATAGACTAAAACATTACTATGATTTAGTAAATAAAAAACCAGAACAAGAAAGATTTTTGTTTGGTTGGTTTAAAAGAGCACTTTCAGTATAGGAGAAAATAATGGCAGCATTAGGAGGCAACCCATCAGATGTAGGTGGAATTGTAAGTAGAACTAAAAGTTCAGATAGAATAGGTCAATATACAGCGACTTATGAAGTGGGAGCATCAACAACTTATGAACCAACAGGTTCATTTAAAAATACTGCATTCATGGTTGAATCAGGAACTAATTACACATTGACAGCAGTTGATGGTGGTGATTTGACTGCAGGATTAGTAGCAGGTCAAGTATATCGTGTGGCATTGAAAAAAGTTGTTAATGGTGGAACTACCGTAATTAAATTATTGAAGTAATGGCAAAAGGAGATTGTTACTCGGCAAATGGTAGATGGATGATTGGTAAAGATGATTCTTACCGATTAGTTCATGGTGTGGCAATCTTAGCAACAGATGGAAAACCATTTGGTCATTGTTGGATTGAAAAAGGTAGTCAAGTATTAGATTTCAGTAATGGTAAAAATATAAAAATAAGTAAAAAGAAGTATTATGATTTAGGTGGAATACCAGTGAAACCTTACAAACTTTATAAATACAAATCCTTAGAAATGGCAAAACTAATGGTCAAATATGAACATTGGGGGCCGTGGGATTTAAAACCACCGAGATGAGATATGGCATATATAATAGCAGAACCTTGTGTTGGAACATGTGATACGGCATGTGTGGATGTATGTCCAGTAGATTGTATACATGGGCCAATAGATAAAGATGGAGCAGGAGCGGAAGTTTCTGGATTAGATACATTAGATGGGAAACAATTATACATAGACCCTGATGAATGTATTGATTGTGGAGCCTGTGAACCAGAATGTCCAGTAGAAGCAATTTATGAAGAAGATGAATTACCTGATGAATGGGTAAAATATATTAATATTAATAAGGAGTTTTTTCAATGAGAAGTTTAAAACAATTACTAACTAAAATAAAAGGCGGTAAGATGAATAAGGATATCGCTCAAGACTTAGATAACTTAGTAACAAAAGGTGAAGGTTTTGTAGTGATTACAAAATCAAAGAAAAATGGATATTCTCGTTTTAACGCTAATAGAGTAGATGATAGAGGTGTTGAGGTTGTTCCACATTATAGAGACTTCAGACCAGGTAAAATTAAAGGTATGATGAGATACAAACCAGAACACGCAATGACAGATATTAATTGGAAAGATGTTAAAGACATTTATATGGAGAATATAACTGAATTTGGAAAACATTTAGATGAACCAAGTGAAATTGGTAAGAAAAAACAACGATTATCAAAAAAAGATAAATTGTTATTAAAAAAAGATTTAGAAGAAAGGCTTGAAGAGAAAAAGAATAAAGGCCTTTGGCACAATATTCACGCAAAAAGAAAAAGAGGTGAAAAACCTGCAAAACCTGGTGAAAAGGGATATCCAAAAACTTTAGATGTTGAGGCAAAAAAAGATGGAGACCCATGTTGGGTAGGATATAAACAAATTGGAATGAAAGATAAAGATGGTAGAAAAGTTCCTAATTGTGTAAAAGAAGTTACAGAAATATATTATGAAGTTGATGGTAAAGGACATGGATATACCTTTGAATATATTAGAACCAAAGATTTGAACGAGGCAGAATATCAAGGAAGAAAAGTAAAACTTGGTAAACCAACCACTGGTGATACAAAGAAATTCAAAGTATATGTAAAAAATCCAAAGGGTAATGTAGTCAAGGTTAATTTTGGACATAAAGGTAAGGGTGGTGAAAAAACTATGAGAATCAAAAAATCTAACCCTGATGCTCGTAAGTCATTTAGAGCAAGACACAATTGTGATAACCCAGGCCCAAGACATAAAGCTCGTTATTGGTCTTGTAGAAAATGGTAGGAGTTAATGAGTAATAGACTTACAGAATGGTTAGTTAAACCTTTATTAGAAGATATAGAAATCCCCGTAGAAATTGGGGACACTATCTTAACAGGCCGTTTTAAGAATAAAAAAACTAAAGTTAAGACTATTGGTTATAATGAAAAGGGTGATTTACTTATTAATAATAGAACGGCATTAAAGTTCCGAATAATAAAATCAGATAAAAAATTATTACCACATAAAACTACAAATAAAAATTCTACATCACCTGATGGTGATATGAGAGGAGTAAAGAAGTTTGAAGTCTCAGAAAATAAAGTTAGTTTAAATGTTCCTGGTGATGTAAAACGATTACATAAATTATTCAAGAGAAATAAAAAACAATTATATATCGTAGGTGGTGCAGTTCGTGATGCTATTCTCGGTAAGAAACCAAAAGATTTTGATATGGCAACTGATGCAAAACCAGATGAAGTATTAAAGATTGCAAAACAAGGTGGATTCAAAACATATGAAGTTGGTAAATCATTTGGAGTAGTGGTTGTTGGTGGACATGAGATTGCAACATTTAGAAAAGATATCGGTAAAGGTAGAAGACCTAAGGCAGTAGACTTTTCAGATATTCAAGGTGATGTAAAAAGAAGAGATTTGACAATTAATTCTTTATTCTTTGATATTGGTAGAGGTGAAGTGGTTGACTTGACAGGTGGATTAGAAGATTTAAAAAAGAAAATTATAAGGACGGTAGGAAGTGCAAAAAGAAGATTTGATGAAGACCCATTGAGAAAATTAAGAGCATTAAGATTTCAAGCAGTGGTTGGTGGTAAGATGGATAAAGAAACTGAAAAGGCTTTATTAATCAATCCAAGTTTGAAAGGTGTTAGTGCAGAAAGAATTAGAGAAGAGTTTATAAAAGGAATTAAAAAAGGAAAATCATCTAAATTATTTATGGAGGCACTTGATAAGTTTAGATTTACAAAACAAATTTTCCCACAATTAAATATACAAAAACCTTATCCAAATGTCAAGGATTATATTTTGTTTCTTGCAACTATTTTTAGAAAAAATGATGTCACTAAATTACCAAAAATTTTAAACAAATTAAAGTATAGTTCTAAAGAGTCAAATAATATAACATTTTTAGTTTATTTGAATAACTTTAACCCAAAGAATATCTATAATGTTAAAAAGGCACAAGAGAAAACCACACTAACACCAAAACAAATTCAAGAGTATGGTAAATTAATTGGTAAAGATTTTAAAAAATTATCAACATTTAACTTATCAGTAAAGGGTGGTGGAGCAGAATTTGTAGGTTTACAGGGTAAAGAAATTGGTGATAAGATAAAAGATATAGAAATGAAATTATATATGAATGAAAATATTTTAAATGAACGAAAGGCAGGATTTGATTCAGTTCATACAAGAAGTGCATTCAGTTCATTGTTTGGTGGATTTTATGCAAAACATGTTCCACTATCTACTAAATTTATGCAAAGTATATTGGGTAAAGAAAGAGTAAGTGTATTTCATGTTAGTGGTGTGAATGGTGCAGAAAAAATTGGAAGAATCATTGGTAAGAAAAGTTCATTATCTACATTCACTAAAGTAGATAAAGGTGAGAAACTTGCAAAAGGACGAGGAATACAAACTCAGGGTGGAGTTATATTTCAATTAGAAGGAAGTTTATTAGTAGCAAGCACAAGAGATATGCAAACACATCCAGACAAAACAGGTCGTAGATGGGTTTCACCAGAGTATTTAGCAGGTAAAGGTGCTGGTGGTAAAATGTATGATGAATTAAAAAAAGGTATTGAAAAAAATAAAATAGATTATGATACTTGGTCTCGTATTGAAAGAGATTTAAGAGATAAAATTGGTGAAAGACCAGAACTTCAATTTACAGATAGAGATGGAAAACCTGACGGAACACCAAAATATGATTTAGTCCAACCAATATATGAAAAAGAATTAAATAAAATAAAGGCAAAGTGGATTAAAAAATATATTGATATGTGTTATAAAATAATAAGAAAGTATAAACCACAAATCAAACGACATATATTAAGTCAAAAAAATAAACCATCAGAATATGGTTGGAATGAAATCATTGTAAATCAAATTCATGTTCAAGATGTTTTTCTAATAGATAGTTTGATGTATAAAAATACAGCTTATAGGGATAAATTTATAAAACAAATGGAAAAGATTGCAAAAGGAAAAGTAACCGTAGGTAAACCTGGACAATTTAGAAAATGGTTTAATGAACGAGGTGGTGTGATTAATGAAGAGTTTGGTGCACCAGCAGGAGTTATTCCGTCACCAAGTAGAAAAGGTGTAAAGAAAATGAAAAAGAAAGGGAACACATCAGTTCCTTATGGTAGTGGTTACAAGAAAGTAACTGAAGAAAAATCAAAAATTAAAAAAATAGTTGGTATCTATGGTGGTAGATTTCAACCATTTGGCCCACATCACTTAAAGACTTACAAGTGGTTAAAGTCAAAAGTAGATGATGCTTACATCACCACATCAGATATCAAAAAACCACCAAAACATCCTATGAATTACAGAGAAAAACTTCGTCATATGTTAAAGATGGGTGTTCCTAAAAATCGTATTATAAAAGAGAGAGTTCCATTAAAGGCAGAATTGCTAAAAAAATACGACCCTGAGACTACTGCCGTGATATATATATTTGGTGAAAAGGATGCGGATAGATTAAAAGGTGGTAGAAAGAAAACAGGTGGTTTATCATATTTTCAAGATTATAAGAAAAATAAGAATAATTTAAAAGGTTGGGAAGAACACGGATATTTTATGACTGCCCCACACCAATCTATAAAAGTGGGTGGTCAAGAGGTAAGTGGAACCGTAATGAGAAATTTATTAGGTTCACCTAAAATAGATGATAAAGATAGACCTAAATTATTTAAACAGGCCTTTGGATATTTTGATAAAGGTGTTTATAATATGATGACTAATAAGTTTAGAAAATTATTTGAGATGTTTGATAATTTTATTATTCATAATGATTTAATAGATTTATTAAAAGAAAATTCAACTACTAATCAATTTCCAATTGATGACGGCCCACCAACATTTTACGATGGATTTAGTGATTATAAAAAACATTCAAAAAAATGGGTTGAAAGTATGTATTCATCTGATGATGGTCTTGGTTGGGAATTAGTTAGTTATATTTTAAGTAAAAATGCAAATGACCCTGGTTTGGATTTTACAACAAGAATGGATAAAGTCCCTACGGTTGCATTTGGTAGAAGAGGTGCAGGGCCATATGGTGAAAGATTTCCAAGTAAAGACCCAGTTAAGGCATATAAAAAGTGGTTAGAAAAGGTAGTTAGTGGATTAGATTTTGAAATTGTAAAATGGTTTGGACTAACAGATAATGAAAGAGATGTTACAGGTGTTCCTGTTGAAGCTCCTGCACTACCAGGTGTTCAAACACAAGACCAAAATACACAAAGAGCAATTGAACTTGATTTAGCCCCAGGTGATGATTCTATGGGTGATGCAATTGATGATATACAAGAGTCATTTATGAAAGATATTGAATTATTGATTGAGGGTGGAGCATACGGACATATGAGTCATCCATTTGATGATAATAATTTGACATTTTCAGATTTGAAGATGATAGTTATTAATGGGTTAGGTGGAAACTTAGATAGAGAAGATGGGGTTACAGAGAAACTTGATGGACAAAATTTAATGGTAAGTTGGATTGATGGGAAGTTAAGAGCAGCTCGTAATAAAGGACACCTAAAGAATTTTGGTAAAACATCACCAACAACAAGTGGAATAAAATCTATGTTTAGTGGTAGAGGAAATATAGAAAAGGCTTTTGTAGGTGCAATGAAAGATTTAGAAAAATCAATAGGTTCATTATCAGATAAACAACAAGAAAAGATATTTGGTAATGGAAAACGATGGATGAATTTAGAGGTTATGTATCCAGCAACAGCAAATGTAGTAGATTACGATGTGGCAGAAATAGTATTTCACGGAACATTAGAGTATGATGAAAGTGGTAGACCAGTTGGTCAACCTAAAGATAGTGCTCGTATGTTGGCAGGTATGATAAAACAAACAAATAATCATATACAAAAAATGTTTAAGATTGGTAAACCAAATTTCTTAAGTGTACCAAAAGTACAAAATTTTGGTAAGAAGAAAAATATGTATTTAGGAAAATTAAAAAAACTACAATCACAATATGCATTGAGTGATAAAGATACATTGGGTATGTATCATGAATCATATTGGAGAGAATATGTTTATAATGCATCAAAACAATTTAAAGTAAAATTAAAACCTGTACAATTTGCCAAGTTGGTTAAGAGATGGGCATACTTTGATAAGTCATATAAGATACCACAAATCAAAAAAGACTTTGGTAAAAATCAAAAGTTTTTAGATTGGATATTAAAGACAGATAAGTTTGACCATAACAAAATATTTAAACAAAATATAAAACCATTTGAGGTATTATTCTTCCAAGTAGGTGCAGAAATACTTAAAAATATAAGTGGGTATATGGCAGTTAATCCTGATAAGACTATTCAGAAAATGAGAAAAGAAGTTATCAGTGCAATGAATGATTTGAAAAAACCAGATAAAATAGAAAAATTAAAAAAACTAAAACTACAAATTGAAAAACTACAGAAGATTGGTGGTTTGGATGCAATTGTACCAAGTGAGGGTATAGTGTTTAAATACAAAGGTAAAGTATATAAATTTACAGGAGCATTTGCACCAATCAATCAAATACTTGGTAGTATAAAGTTTGGATAGGAGTTATAATGGCAGGATATAGTAAAGAATCAGAAAGACAAAATAAGGCCTTGGCCGATTTAATGTCAGGAAAAGAACATACAAAAGATTATATACAAGTAGGATACGAGGGTAAACAAGAAAATAAAGGTGGTAAAACTCGTGAGAGTAAAATGACAGATATTATGAAATCTGTCAGAATGCCTTGGTTTTGTCCATCTTGTAAAAAAGCAATGAAGAAAAAACTTGATAGAAAGTTTTGGAGAACAAAGGGTCATTGCTTTGATTGTCAGATAGAAATTGAAAATAAGATGAAAATCAATGGTGAATTTGAAAAATATGCAGAGACAATAAAATTAGAAAACCAAAAAGCATATTTAGTAGATTTGGAACAAAGTATTGATGAATTTGAAAAATCTGGTGGTAAAAAAGAATGGTTGAATAATGTTGGTGTCAACACTCCAGAACTTGAAAAAGAGAAATGGGAAATGGGTGAGACACAATTTGAAGAAACCATTAAAGAAGCACGAGAATTTATTCAAAATGCAAAAGAAAAAATTGAAAAATTTGAACAACAACTACAAGGAGATGAATAATGGGTATCATTGAATTCATAATGAATCTATTTTTTGGCGGAAAGAAAAAAGAAGAAGTCAAAAAGTTAGATAAGGCAATTGAGAAGAAAAACGAAGAAGTAAAATCACTTGAAAAGGAAGTGGTTAAACTTGAAAAGAAGAAGAAAGTCAACAAAAAAGAAGTTGCTAATCTTAAAAGAAAAGTGACTAATACTAAGAAACAAATATTAAAGGCTGAGGAAGCATCTAAAACTAACGATGTTGATGAAGCTGTAAAATTTTTGAAGAAATTTAGTAAGTAATATATATTTATATATATGAGATATTTAATTTACATATTATTCATTGGTTTGTTATTTGGGCAAGATAAGAAAACCTTTACTTTTTCAGAGGAAGAAGTTCTTAATTTTACTAATAAAATCAAAGAATTAGAGTTAAAAGATAGTTTGAATGTATCTTTAGTAGGAGATTTAGAAAAACAAATCTCACTATTAGAAGATAATTCAAAATCTGATTCATTGATTATTGATTTTAGAACACAACAACTTCAATTACAAGAAGAAACTATTAATCTTTATAAGGAAAAAGTTAAAGTAGTAAAACCTAAATGGCACGAAAACAAATGGTTATGGTTTGTTTATGGTGTTGGGGCTACAGCAATTTCAGTTAATCTTGCAGGACAATTAGCAGACTAATGGCAGAACAATTAAAAGATGTAATTAAACAAGAGTATATTAAGTCGGCAAAAGACCCTGCATACTTCTTAAAAAAGTATTGTGTAATTCAACATCCAATTCATGGTAAAGTTCCATTTGATTTATATGACTTTCAAGAAAAAACAATTGAAGAGTTTGAAGAGAATCGTATGAATGTTATTTTGAAAGCTCGTCAGTTGGGTATTTCTACATTGACAGCCGGATATAGTTTGTGGATGATGACCTTTCATCAAGATAAAAATATATTGGTAATTGCAACTAAACAAGATGTTGCAAAGAATTTAGTTACGAAAGTTCGTGTGATGCATGCAAACTTACCAAGTTGGTTAAAACAAAGATGTGTTGAGGATAATAAATTATCATTACGATATGTTAATGGTTCACAGATAAAGGCAGTTGCATCAGGTCCAGAAGCTGCTCGTTCTGAAGCTCTGTCATTATTGATACTTGATGAGGCTGCATTCATTGATAAGATTGATGATATATGGACTGCATCTCAGGCAACTTTAACCACAGGTGGACAATGTATTGCATTATCAACACCTAATGGTGTGGGTAATTGGTTTCATAAAACTTGGGTAGATGCCGAAGAAGGACGAGGTATGTTCAACTTCATTAAATTACATTGGTCAGTTCACCCTGAAAGAGATGATGAATGGAGAAGAGAACAAGATGTTTTATTAGGGCCAAGTGGTGCATCACAAGAGTGTGATTGTGACTTCTTGACATCTGGTACTGGTGTCATTGATGCAGTATTATTAGAAAATTTAAGAAAGAAAGAATGTAAAGACCCAATAGAAAAAAGAGGTATTGATAATAATTGTTGGATTTGGGAACCACCAAATTATTCAAAGAATTATGTAGTATGTGCAGATGTTGGTCGTGGTGATAGTGCTGATTATAGTGCTTTTCATGTCATTGATATTGATAGTGTTGAACAAGTCGCAGAATACAAAGGTAGAATAAATACTAAAGATTTTGGTAATATGTTAGTGAGTATTTCAACAGAATATAACGATGCCTTACTAATTATAGAAAACAATAATATTGGTTGGGCAACAATCCAACAAGTAATAGATAGGGATTATCCTAATCTATTTTATACAAGTAAAGATTTACAATATGTTGATGTTCAACATCAGTTGTCAAACAAATATAGAACAACTGAGAGAAGAATGGTGGCAGGATTTTCTACCACTATGAAAACAAGACCATTAATTATTGCAAAACTTGAGGAATATTTTAGAGACGAATCAGTTTTGGTTCGTTCTAATAGATTAATAGATGAATTATTGACATTTGTATATGTTAATAACAGAGCCGAAGCAATGGTAGGATATAATGATGATTTAGTTATGTCATTTGCTATCGGTTTATGGGTTCGTGATACTGCATTAAGATTACGAACAGAGGGAATTGAATTAACAAAAAAAACCTTGACTATGATGAACCAAGAGGGTGTTTATACACCACAAGATACGACAAATGATTATTGGGATTGGGACTTAGGAAAGGATAAAGAAAAAGAGTCACTAAATTGGCTCTTGTAAGTGAGGTAAAAAATGGCAGATACAACATTATTTGGTAGATTACAACGATTATTTTCAACAAATGTAATTGTGAGAAATGTCGGTGGTCGTAAGTTAAAGATTGCTGATACAGACCAAATACAAACACAAGTTAAGTCACATCTTGTTGACAGATATTCAAAGTTACATAGTAATTTGGATTTAGTTGGAACTGGATATTCCACCGTCCATCAAGTTATGGCTGCAAGACTTGCACTATTCAAAGATTATGAATCAATGGATAGTGATAGTATCATATCAAGTGCATTAGATATATACTCTGATGAATCAACGATGAAATCAGAATATGGTGATGTATTAGAAATTAAATCAGACAATGAAAACATAAAAGAGATATTACATAATTTATTCTATGACATTATGAATATTGAATTCACATTATGGCCTTGGGTTCGTAATATGTGTAAGTATGGTGACTTTTACCTTTATTTAGATGTTAGTGAAAAGTATGGTATTACAAATGTTATTCCATTGTCACCATATGAAGTCGTAAGAGCAGAGGGAGAAGACCCAGAAAACCCTTATTACACTAAGTTCTTCTTAGAAAGTATTGAGGGAGCACATCCTTATCTTGGTCAACATAATAAACAAAGTCAAGGAAAAAGTATTGAGTTTGAAAATTTCCAAATTGCACACTTTAGATTAACTAATGATAGTAATTTCTTACCATATGGTAAAAGTATGATGGAGGCAGCTCGTAAGACATGGAAACAATTAACTCTTATGGAAGATGCGATGTTAATTCATAGAATTATGAGAGCACCATCAAAAAGAGTTTATAAAATAGATATTGGAAACATACCACCAAACGAAGTTGACAATTATATGCAAAGAATTATCAACAAAATGAAAAAGACACCATTCATGGATGAAAATACTGGTGAGTATAATTTAAAATATAATATACAAAACTTAACTGAAGATTTCTTTATGCCTGTTCGTGGTGGAGATAGTGGAACATCTGTTGAAGAATTAGGTGGATTAGATTATGATTCAACTGATGATATTGAATATTTAAAAAATAAAATGTTAGCAGCATTAAGAGTTCCAAAGGCATTCTTAGGATTTGATGAAAATGTCGGTGGTAAAGCGACACTTGCAGCAGAAGATGTAAGATTTGCAAGAACCATAGAAAGAATACAAAGAATTGTTATTTCTGAATTGACAAAAATTGCAGTTGTTCACTTATATTCACAAGGATACACCGATGAAGAATTGGTAAACTTTGATTTGGAACTAACCAATCCATCTACAATGTATGACCAAGAAAAAGTAGAATTATGGGGACAAAAAGTTGGATTAGCTCGTGATATGATTGGTGATAAGATTTTACCTACTGAATGGGTATATGATAATGTGTTCAATTTTTCAAATGAAGAAAAAGAAGAAATCAAAAAACAAATAATAGAAGACCAAAAACAGAAGTTCAGACATGACCAAATAGAACAAGAGGGTAATGACCCAGCTCAAAGTGGTGATTCAGTTGGAACACCAAGTGATATGCAATCAGGTGGATATGATGAAGATAGTTCATCTGGTTCAGTATTCAACGATGATGGTGGTTCTCCTGAAGGCGGTTGGGAAGGTGCTGGTAGACCAAAGGAAATGAATAAATATTCCAAAGAAACTGGAGCAAGAGGTCGCGACCCATTAGGACATGAGGACTTAAAAAGAACTAAAAAAAGTAAGTTCCAATCACCTTTAGCTTTAGCACATTACGATGCCGTTGTTAAATCTATGGGTAATAAAAAAGCAAAAGATATAATCTCAGAGGATAAAAAAATAGATGAGGTTAGTAAAGAATATGATGAATATAAATCAAAAAATAGTGTAGATTAAATACACATTTCTTGAAAGTTTTATATTTATTAAAGTAGTATAAAGGATATTGGAGCAAGTATGTCTATTTCAAATGTTAAACATAATAAAATAAAGAATACGGCGATATTATATGAATTATTAAGTCGTCAAATCACGGTGGATGTCCTAAATGACACGAAAAATTCACCCGCGGTCAAGATTTTTAAAGAATTTTTCAATAAAAATACTGAAATGGGTAAAGAATATGAACTTTATCGTATTTTAAGTGAGAAAAAATATTCAAAAGAGTCTCATGCAGTAAAATTAATTGAGGCAGTTGTTACAAATCGCCAAAGATTATCTAATCGTAGATTAAATAACGAAAAATATAATCTTATCAAAACAATAAAAGAAAACTACAATGTAAAAGACTTTTTCAATACACGATTACCAAACTTTAAAGTATTTGCTTCAATATATAAAGTGTTCGGTATATCAGAAAATCCAAATCCTATTGAAACTACAGATAGTACAATCACATTGATAGAACACATTACATCTATACAAAGTAATGAGGTTAAAAAGTCTGAAATCTTGGAAACATATACAGAAGAAGATAAAGATTTGAGATTATTGGCATATGAGTTGTTAGTTGATAAATTTAATAAAAAATATAAATCTTTAAATGAAAATCAAAAAGACTTATTAAAACAATATATTAATAATTTATCAAATACTAATTCTCTTAATGAATTTGTTAATAGTGAAGTTGTTAAAATCAAAAAAAATCTTAAAAAGTATGTGAAAAAAGTGGATGATGATATTACTCGTATCAAATTAGAAGAGGCAATTAACCACATTGACACATTGGTTCCATCAAAAGTAGTTAAAGATAAAAATATAATATCATTAATGAGATACTATGAACTAATCAAGGAATTAAAAGATGTCACTATCAAAAAATCAACTTAAAGAACTTTTTAAAAGATTAATTCGTAAAGAACTTAAAGAAAGAGAACTTGGAGAGTCAAGTACTACTGCATCCGCCGGTATTGGTGGTGCAGGAACAGGTCATTACGATACACCAAAAGCTTTTTCTAAAAAGAAAGATGGTCACAAAGACCCAGAAGAGGGTGGATATAAAAAAGTAAATGAAGTTAAATGGGCAGTTACTATTGATTTAGGTAAAGTAGGTCAAGGTAAAGTTCTTGTAGATGCAGGTTCAAAAGGTGCTGCAACAACAATAGTTGCTAAAAGATTAAAACAAGGAAGAAATGGAATTGTAAGTGTATCTCGTATTCAACCATCACTTGGAAAACAAGTTGATAAAAAGATTGAAAATGTTAATGAAGGTCGTTATCACGATTGGAGAAACGATGAAACATTATCACCGAAACAAAAGATTGGTCGTTCAATGAGAGAAGTTAAAAATGCTTTGAACACATTATCTAAACAGATTGATTTTAATGTTCGTTTAAAGAATGAGTTAAATGTTGATACAAAGTCTTATTGGAAAACTACACATAAAGCATTAAGTAATATTTCAGAAAGATTAGTTAAATTGGCAAACAAAGTCGGAAAACTACAATGATTACACTAAAAAATTTATTAATCAAAGAAGAAGAGCCAGTTATAAGGAAAAAGAAATTCCATATAGGTGGTGGTGTTTATGTAGATAACGAAAAGGATAAAGATAATCCTAAAGCTCAACGATTCAAGAAAGATGATTCTGGTAAATATATACCAATAGATGATAGTGGTAAGAAAAAACCTAAAAATGTTCCAAATATTTTTGATAAACCAGAAGTAGGAACTAAAGTTAAAGACGGAAAACTTAAATCATCAGGCCCACAACAATTCGCAGATGATGTTAAAAATATGAAAGGTGAATTTGATTTAGATGGTGGGATGAAAATAAAAGACGGAAAAATGTTTGACGCTGACGGAAATCAAATGGATTCAGATGATATAGAAGATTTCTATTATCAAGACGCTTTTGATGAAAAAGGTATCAATGTTGGTATTGATGTTAAAGAAAAACCTAAATCAGTTCAAAAAAATACAATAATTAAAAACAAAATGATACAGAAGACCGTACTTAACGACCTTGCACAAGAATATGATGAAGCAAAAGAGAATGGTGATAAAGAAAAAATGTCAAAAATTTCAAGAAAGCATAATTTACACAAAATGCATTTTGAAGCTCAAAGTTTAGCTATTGATGTTATTGAAACACAAGGTGATTTTAATATAGATAAAGTAAAGGAAGTTGTAGCTGGAGACCCAGAAAAAACATCATCCGAAGATTTAAATGCAGCAGTTTCTGAAATAAATGATTTAATTGATGATATAAAATCAGATGATGACTATGATAGAAGTGAAGTTAAACAATTATCTAAATTAAGAAGAAGATTAAAAGGAGTTAATTTAGCTGCTAAATTTAATGCATCTGAAAAACAAAATGAGAATTGTAATCCAAATGATAAATACTTAACAGAAAGTATGGATTTATTAAAAAGAGATTTTGGTCAACCATTACCAACATTACAATCAGTAATGGAAAAACATCAAAAGAATGTTAAAGAAAGCCCCGATGATGTTAAAATAACTAAGAAACAATTACAAATGTTGATTAAACAAGAGGCTGCATTCAGAAAAAGAATGTTAAACATTGAACAAGGTTTTCTAAGAGACCCAAGACCAGAAAACAAAAAATTAGCAAAAGATATTAAAAAGTCCTACAAAGATAATGTAACTAAATTTATGAGAGAAGTTGTAGGAATGTTGAAGAGGATGAAATAATGAGAAACTTAATTGTAGATTATATACCATTTGAATTATCACCACAACAAATCCAAGAGTCTTTAAAAGAAAACAACGGAAAGTTAGTGGTTAAAGGTGTATTACAAAGAGCAGATGCAAAAAACCAAAATGGTAGAGTATATCCAAAAGATATATTAATGCGTGAAGCTAAGAAGTATGATGAAAATTTTATTAAACAAAGTAGAGCATTAGGTGAATTAGACCACCCAGACTCTTCAGTAGTAAATTTACAAAATGTATCACATAATATCAAGGGTATGCATTTTGAAGGTGATAATCTTTTAGGAACCGTAGAGGTTTTAACCACACCAAGTGGTAATATTTTAAGAGAATTATTTAAGAATGGTATTAAATTAGGTATAAGTTCTCGTGGAATGGGAAGTGTTGAAGCAGTTAATGAAGATAATGGAGACCAAACATTAAAAGTTGGTGATGATTTTGAATTAATTGCCTTTGATTTCGTATCTAATCCATCTACACATGGTGCTTTTATGTATCCAATGAATGAGGGAGTTGATAAATCCCAAACACAAGGAAGAACTTGTGGAGATTGGTGTAAAGCTGAAGATATCATAAACAAAATAATCCGAGGCGAATAAGATGCCAGCCAAATCCAAAGCACAACAAAAGTTCATGGGTTTGGTTCATGCCTATAAGAAAGGTGATATTCCTGCAAGTAAAGTAAATAAATCTGTTAAAGATGCCGCAAAATCAATGAGTACAAAAGATATTAAAGATTTTGCTAATACTGATAGAAAAGGATTACCTAATAAAGTTAGTAAGAAAGAATTCATAAACAAATTTACAGAATTATTAGATGCAGAAATGGAATCTTGTGGTTATGTTTTTTCTGCAAAAGACCCATCTTATAAATTAAAATCACCTGGTGGAACTGGTGAAGAGGATAAAAAATTAAAAGAAAAAAAGGATTGGGGAGATACAACAATTAATTATAAAAAAGATACACCAAAGTCTTTAAAGAAAAGTAGATTTAAACAATTAGATGTACTTGTTCCAAAAGGTAGAGTGAATCAGGTAATAAATACATTAAAAAAAGAAATTAGAGGAATTAAAATAAACCACGAAGAAGTTGATTCATACACAAAAGATGGATTGATGCTTTCTAAATTTAAAAAAGATGACATAAATAAAATTATGGCAATCGTTGACCATTCAGGTGGTTTATTTGAAAGTAAAAAAATAATGAATGAAATAAACTCTTATAAACAATTTGTAAAGTATATGAATGATTTCTATGGGCCTAAAGGTGTTTATCCAGATAAAAAGAAAAGAACTTTAAAGATGAAAGACATTGGATTGGCATATTCAGTATTATTAAAGAAGAAACCAGATTTTGAAATCGGATACGATTCTACAGATAGAGAGATGTTAAGAGATATTTTAATCAAGATGAAAAAACTTGACCCAGATTATTCAAAAAAAGAATCAGTAAATGAAGTCAATAGAGTTGCACTTAAAGTTTATATTGACTGGTTTAAAAAAGATGCTAAAAAAGCTAAAGTGACACCACTTGAATACACTAAATATCAAATCAGATATCCAGCTCACTATGGATTAGATAAGAAAACATTAAAAGCTTTACTTAAATATTTTCAAAAGAATGAATCAGTAAATGAAGATGTATACATTGGATATTATAAAAATAAAAAAGTAAAAGTCACTGCTAAATCATCTAAAGAAGCTCAAAAACAAATAGCTAAAAAATTAAGAGTTCCAAAAAGAGATTATGATATAGCTTCAATCCAAAATCTTACTAAAACTAAACAAAATAAACACAAGTTTGAATCAGTAAATGAAATGTCAGCAAAATCTAAAAAACTTATCAATAAATTAGGTAAGAAAGAAAAAGATGTATTGATGAGTATGATTGATATGATGGGTTTTGACCAAGTGATGAAAGATTACAAAAGAGATAAGAAAGCATTTAAACAAGCATTAAAAGATATGAGTGAAAACATCAATGAAGTTGAAAAAAGAGATTACAAGGCAGAATATAAAAAATTTCAGTCATCTACTAAGGCAAAGAAGTATAGAGCAGAATTAAATAAGTATAATAGACAAAAAGGAACTTATGGTAATGGTGATGGTAAAGATGCATCACACAAAGGTGGAAAAATTGTAGGATTTGAAGCACAATCTAAAAACAGAGGAAGAGCTGAAAAGAGTCGTTTAAAGAAAGAAATGGTTGAAGAAGTTACTAAAGGAAAAGGTGTTCAAAAGATTTTTGATATACATAAAAATGGTTATGGAAAACTTGGTGGTAGAATTTTAGATAGTTTAAGTGCAGGATTATTTGTACAACTATATGATAAAGCACCAGATAATATAAAAGAAAAGATGAACAAAATGAACGAAAAAAGACTCTACATTGTAATTGGTAAAATGTGGGATAAGTTCGGTAAAGGTGTGAAATTATCATGATAAAATTAAAAGATTTAATAAAAGAAGAACATTGTGAATGTGGTGGTGGATGTTGTTCTACTAAAGAACAAATTAATGAAGGTAACATAAAAGTAATCAAATCCAAAAAGATTGATAGTAGAACTTGGAGACAAATGAAGTATGATTTAAGAGACCAGTTTGATGAATTAGTAAAAGTTGGTGAAGATTATGGTGTTTTTCAGAATGCACAAGGTACACATAAAATGTTAAAACAAATTAAACGAATTATGGATAAAATCTAATGATTAAATTAAAAGATATAATAAAAGAATCAAAAGTTTCTTATTTAACAGAGACATTTAAAAGTAAATTACTTAGAAAATTATCATCAAAACAAAATTGGCAATTAGATAGGGATTTATATAGTTGGTTAGCAAAATTAGGTGTTAAGGCAAGTGAAATTGAAGACCATCAAATTAATAGAAATGTTAAACCATTAAAAAAGGGTATTGAGATTGCCGTTAGTGGTAAAAAAATAACTCTTCGTGCAAAAGGTAATAGATATTGGGAATCCGACCAAGAAATAGATAAAGGTGTTGTTCTTAATGTATTTAAGGATGGAAAACCAGTTTGGTATACAAAAGGTTGGAGAGCAAAAGATATTTCGGTAAGTTCACCAAGTAAATGGGGTGCTGAAAATATGAAAACCTTTGGTTTACAAAAATATGGATATCAAAGTTTAAGTTCAATTCTAAAAATACCTGGTATGACATTTTATCAAATTTTACTTGATGAAGATATGCCTTACATGGGTGCTGAAAAAATTAGAAAATTAAGAATGGATATTCAAGATGGTTCTTGGAGATGGAGAGACGATAATGACTTTAAACAAGAAAATGAAAGAAGATATACAGATGCAATGAAGAGACTTTATTCAGACCCTGCAAAGGTAAAGGGTTTAATTAAGAAGGCAAAAGATTATGCTAATAAGTTAATTCTTGGATTAGTTGGTGGTAAACCAAATGCAATATCTGATAGGGTGATTAGTCAAAGTAAGGTAGATGTTACTGATGAGGGTGAAGTTATGAGAGTGTTGAGTGATATTACAACCGCAATGAAGAAATTATATGAAAAGGTTGATTATTATTCAAATGATTTAGAAAGAGATATCCAAAATAAGGAAGATAACCCAGATTGGACAGGAACTTATGATAGTGCACCAAAGCGTGGTAAAGATGTTGCAGAAATGGTTGGTAAGATAACCAAAGGTAATTTTGCAGGGATTTGGTAAAATGATTAAATTAAAAGAAATATTAACAGAGAAAAAAGAATTAAATAAAGTACATATTGATAAACTTGAGGCATTAACTGATAGAAATAATCATACTAAAGCTAGAATGTTTCTTGCACAAATGATGAGAAACAAAAAGTTAGTAAAAATGTATGAACATATTGATGCTCTACATATATTTTTTAGAGATATGAATGATTTAAAAGATGCAAGAACCAGATTAGATAAGATTTTATTTAAACAAGCAGAAAAAGAATTTAGTAACTTTAAAGATATATACAATAGAGGTTTCTAATGATTAAGTTAACAGACAATATAAATTTACCACAAGGTATGGAGATAGGTAAAGTTTTTACTGGACATGGATTTGCATTTAAAAATGAAAATTTAATTGATGTAGACAAAGATATGAAAGATGGAAAATTTGATGAAAAAAATCCACAAGTTCATATTGTCGGTTATGGTGTAATGAGTATGAAAACCATTAGACAAAAACTATTTAGAGTTTTCAAAGAATTATCAATAAGGGCTAAAAAAGGTGAAATAGAGAATGTAAATTCTTATATCAAAGATAGTGGAGTTCTTCAGGCATTAGTAAAAGCATATTTAGATGCAAAAAAACAACTGAAGAGTCCAACTATGAAAAGAAAAATAACTATGTATAAGAGAAAAAAATGAGTAGTATGACACCAAAAATGTGGGCAAAATGGAAAGATTATCGTTTATACGAGAATCCTGACGATTTAATTGAATTGTTTGAAATGTTGGAAGAACAAGAGTATGTTCCAGGTTCAATTAAAACACCATCTAAATTCAATCCTGCAATGATGAAATATTCATCACCTGAAGCACAAAAATTAGTTGAAAAAGATATTCAGGTAATGGGTAAGTTGTTCAATAAGGCATCCCAACAATCTATTAAAGTGATGATGAATGGTGTTAAAGGTAAAAAATATGATGCAATGGATTTAATTCGTGGTATCATGCAAGGAAAAGCAGGTGACACAAGTATGGGTGTTAGAGATATGATAAGAGTATTGTGGAACAAGGTAGATAAAAGATTTCGTAGTTATCTTGGTGGTAAAAAACGAAGATGATTATATTTATATATGAATTAGGAGACATAAAATGGCAAAATTAAAAGATTTAATAAAAGAAAATTTTTCACTCGTTGGTGGTGTGGTGTCAACACCAAATATCAATAGAGATGGAAGTTCACTTTCTGCAATAGTGGAAGACCAATATGGTGAATCACAAGAAGAAAGAGTTGACGCAAAACAAGTAATGGAAGCACTTTCTCAGTATAATGAAATTGGTAAACAACTATACATGAAAGATGATTTAAGAGAGACTGCAGAAAAGTTATCTAACATTGCACAACTTACTAAATCTCATACTTTAAGTGAAACAGAAGATTGGTTTGATAAAGTTACCGTAAATCGTAACATGAAAGAATTAACAAACTTTTCAAAACAATTTGGAAAGATTTCAACTGAGGCACAAGCAGTTCGTGAAAGACTTGCAACCTTATATGAAGATATGGGTAATATTTTAAATCGTTATTACGATATACCAGAAGTTGAAACACAACAAACAGATGGAGTTGTTTCTGAAAAAGATGGAGAATATGAAAAGTTTTTCCAAGCATCAATGAAAAAATTTGGTATTAGTTCTCCAGAAGAATTAGATGATGAGGAAAAGAAGAAATTTTTCAACTATGTAGATAAAAACTACAAAGCAAAAAACGAAAGTGTTGTAAGAGAAGAAGATAAAGATAAAACGACATACACTTGGGATGGTGAGAAACACGATATTGCATATAGTACTGCCAAACAATATGCTGCTGATTTATCACATGGAGATACCGATAAAAGAAAGAAAGCTGCAGTAAATGCATTTCCAGATTTGGCAAAATCAATTGGATTGGGTTCAGACGATGGAGATGATAGTGATGATGGAAAAAAAGGAGTAAATATTTTTGATAAACCAAGTGATGATGAACCTAAATCAAAAGGTGATAAACCAAGTGGTGATAAACCAATAAAAGCAAAAAATTTAGCAGATGACCCAAGTATTGGAACACAATCAGATTCAAGAGGAACAAAATGGGATGCGAGTTATTATGGAGCTGATGATTCTGCAGAGTGGGAACAACATTATAGAGATGCTGAGTCAATTGATGATGAAGAAGAATTGGCACAGATAAAATGGTTTGGTGAAAAACAAGGTTGGGGTGAAAAAGGTGAATTGCCTTCTAACGAACAACATGACCAAAACAATCCAAATGAAAAATATTTAAAAGATGTTATTTCTTCCATGATAAAAAATAGAAAGAAAGAAATTAGAAAATTAACATAACTTAAAGTGAGGTTCAATTGATAAAAGTTACAATTCGTCAAGGACAAAGTGTAGAGAAGGCACTTAAAATCTTCAAAAAGAAAGTAAAAGAAAGTGGAATGATGTTAGAGTTACGAGAAAGAAGTTTTTATCGTAAACCATCTGATATTAAAAGAGAAAAAAAGAAGAAAGCTATTTTAAGGAATTATTATAAGACCTTAAAAGAAAAAGAAAATAATTAAAAAAAATACACACTTTGTGTGATTTTTATCAAACTTATTGATATTTATTACTAAATAAAATACACTATCGTGCATTTCGCACATCATATAGTGTCACCAATTTAATTCAATTATAGTTCCCAATAACTATATTAATTCCGTGGAGAAATACAAAATGGATGATTTACTAAAAGAAGCTATCGCTGATGCAAAAGCCGTTCGTGAAACTGCACTTGCAAATGCAAAGATAGCCCTTGAAGAAGCATTTACACCACGATTGAAATCTATGTTATCTCGTAAGATTGAAGCTGAATTATCTGACGATGAACCTGAAGCAGAAGACCTACCTGAAGAGGAAGGTGAAGACGCTGAAGACGATGTTGTTGATAAGGAAGTTCATGACGAACCAGCAGACGATTCTGAAGTAGAACCAGAAATGGGTGATGATGAAACATACTCAGAAGATGAAGAAGCCGAAGATGATGCTGAAGTAGAAGACATTCCTGAAGAGGAAGGTGAAGAAGATGACATGGGTGATGAACCAGTAGCTGACGAACCAATCGCAGATGAAGAGGACGATGAACTTGACCTTAACGCTGTATTGGCAGAGTTAGAAGCTGAACTTAAAGAAGAAGAAGACGAAGACGAAGAAGACGCACCAGCAGAATCAGTTGAAGAATCTGAAGAAGTAACTGAAGATGATGAAGTGAATGAAGCTGACGAAGTTGAAGAACAATCAACTTCAAGTGGTATCGGTAAAGGTACTGGCGTTAAACAAGCTTCAGGTTCTGATGAGGAAGACCCTGGTAAAGGAAAACTCAAAGAAGTTGAAGAAGTTGATGAAGAAGTGGACGAATCTAAAGAGTCTGTAGACGAAGCTGAGGAATCAGTTGACGAAGCAGATGAAATAGATGAAGACATTGATTTAGAAGAAGTCTTAAGAGCTCTTTCTGAAGAAGATGATGTTCAAGAAACCGTGGATGAAGTGAATAAACTTCAAGCAGAAATTAAAGAACACAGAGATGTTGTAAAATATCTTCGTGAAAAACTAAATGAAGTTAATTTATTGAACGCAAAACTATTGTTCTCAAACAAACTATTCAGAGCGTTTGGTTTAAGTAACGAACAAAAATTAAAAGTTGTTGAAACTTTTGATAGAACTAAAAACCTAAGAGAAATCAAATTAGTATATGCTACTTTGGCAGAATCTTTCCAAAATCGTAAACCGATTAAGGAATCTAAAGGTTCAAGTTCTAAAGCCGTTGCTTCTACAAAACCTAAAAATGAAGAAGTTTTGACTGAAGGACACGAGTTAAAAAATCGTTTCAAAAAATTAGCAAACATATTATAATCGGGAGACTAAAAAAATGAGTGATAAATTTAAATCAGTAGAGTCTTTAATGGATGGATATAATCCACAAAGACAACTACTTGAACAAACTCGTAAATTAGTCAAGAAATGGGAACCTACAGGTCTTTTAGAAGGCCTTGAACAAGACCACAAAGTTAACGGAATGGCCGTACTTCTTGAAAACCAAGCTCGTCAATTAATTGATGAAGCTTCAAGAACTGGAACTTCTGCAAACTCTGAAGAATGGTCAGGTGTTGCTCTACCATTGGTTCGTAGAATCTTTGGTGAGTTAGCAGCTCAAGAGTTCGTAAGTGTTCAACCTATGAACTTACCATCAGGTCTTATTTTCTATCTTGACTTTAAATATGGAACTGCCCAAACTGATGCACACACAGAAAATTCAGATGTGTTTGGAAACACTTCTGGTTCTGGTGATGCAAGTGGCGGTCTATATGGTGCAGGTAAATTTGGATATTCGGTTAACGATTCCAATACAGCTGCATTAGCAGGACACGCAAGTACTGCAAACTCAACTCAGTTTATTAGTTCATCAGTAAGTTGGTCAGATGTTAATTTTGAACCAGACCTAAGTTCTTCAGTATCAACAGGTGTTGCTGCTGATAATGGTCTTGTTAAATTGACTACATCTGTAGATTCTTACACAACTCCAGACTACGATGGTGTTAGAGCTTTCTCTATATCAGGTAGTGGATATGATGAATTTTTCCCAGCATACACTTCATATGATTCAACGAATTCTCAGATTTCGTTTATCGTAAGAAAAGATATCGCTGGTGCTCCAACAACTGCAGTTGTTTCTTACCACAAAGTTGCTTCTACTAATTACAATAGAACAGACTTTGAGGCATCAAGAGCAAATGTTGACGCAAACCCTGAAACTGATATTGATATACCAGAATTAGACATTGCGTTAAAGAGCATACCAATAATCGCGAAAACTCGTAAGTTAAAAGCTGTCTGGACTCCAGAACTTGCTCAAGACTTAAATGCATACCATTCAGTTGATGCAGAAGCTGAGTTAACTGCACTATTAAGTGAATATATTTCAATGGAAATTGACTTAGAAATACTTGATATGTTGTTTGCAAACGCATCTGCTAAGACAGAAAGATGGTCAGCAAGAGTTGGATACGAATACGATTCTTCTACTTCATTGTTCGCACAATCAAGTGGTGAGTCAAATGCATACACTAAAGGTGCTTGGTTCCAAACACTTGGAAACAAGATACAAGCTGTATCAAACGCAATCCATCAAAAAACTCTAAGAGGTGGTGCTAATTTCATCGTGGTTTCACCTGAAACAGCAACTATCATAGAGTCTATTCCTGGATACGCTTCAGACGCAGATGGTGATGCAACATCTAACAAATTCGCAATGGGTGTACAAAAAGTAGGTGCATTGAACAACAGATATACCGTTTATAAGAACCCTTACATGATTGAAAACCAAATCTTGGTTGGATTCCGTGGAAGTAACTTCTTAGAAACAGGTGCTGTATATGCTCCATATGTACCACTTATCATGACACCATTGGTATACGACCCTAAAAACTTCACTCCAAGAAAAGGTGTGATGACCAGATACGCTAAGAAAATTGTTCGTAGCGAATTCTATGGTAAAGTCGTAGTTGCTGATGTTAACTATGTGTAAGTAGAAGTTAATTTTTAACTTTTATAGATCCTGAAAAAGGGTGGTGATTTTTCATCACCCTTTTTTGTTGCAATTGATATTTATTAGTGTAATATTACATCTATAGGAGAATTTTAATGGCTCAACAACCTATTTGGCCAGGGAGTGGTTCAGCAGTTTCAAGTTCCACACCATTTGGTTTTTATGACAATGACTCAGAATTCCAAACAGAAGCACCGCAATTTGCAAGTTGGTGTGCTAAACGATTGGGATATCCAATAACTGCAGTAGAATTGCAAGATACACAATTTTATGCCTGTCTTGAAGAGGCAGTTACAGAATATAGTTCTCAAGTTAATCAATTTAACATTCGTGATAATTTACTTCACTTAAGAGGACAAGCAACAAGTTCAAATTTCACACATAAACGAGTAAAACCTACTTTATCCGAAAATATCTTCATTGGAGAAGAATATGGACAGGAAGCACAAGTTGGTGGTAGTGTTGAAGTTAAAAGAACTGCAGTTTCTATCAATTCAGGTAGTCAAGTGTATGATTTAAACGATGTTATTGGTGAGGCAAGTGAAAGTGGTGCATCAATTGAAGTAAAACGAGTATTTTACGAAGCATCACCTGCAACTGCACGATATTTTGACCCATATGCAATGACAGGATTTGGTACAATGAATATGTTAGACGGATTTGGATTTGGTAGTATGTCACCTGCAATTACATTTGTTTTATCACCAATATATGCAGATTTATTAAGAATTCAGGCCATTGAATTCAATGACCAAATACGAAAATCAGGATATAGTTTTGAAATTCGTAATAATCAAATGAGAGTATTTCCACAACCAACCACAAGTGGTTCATTATGGGTGGAATATTCATTAACTTCAGAAAGAGATAACCCATTAAGAACAAGATATAGTGGTTCTAATGATGTGGTATCTGATTATTCAAATGTTCAGTATGATAATATGGTTTACAAACAAATCAATGATGTTGGTAAACAATGGATTCGTAAATATGGATATGCCTTATCAAAAGAATTATTAGGAATGATTCGTAGTAAATATGGTAGTATTCCTATTCCAAATTCTGAAGTTTCCTTAGATGGAGAGACATTAAGAGCAGAAGCAACATCTGAAAAAGAAGTTTTAATGGAACAATTAAGAGAAACACTTGAACAAACAAGTCGTAAGGCATTGTTGGAAGCACAAAGAGATGAAAGTGATTTCCAACAAGAAACACTTCGTAAAGTTCCTTACCCAATTTACATAGGATAGAATAATGCCAAGTAGATATTATCCACAAAGAGATATGGATATAATTGATAGGTTTAATCGTGAACTTGTCGGTGACCCAAAAGCAGATAAATGTGGTATCATAGACCAAGTAGTTTATGTTTACAGAGTTTCTGTAGAAGATACATCAACAAATATGTATGGTGAGGCCTCAAGTGGTAAAGTTTATAGACCAGGTGTTAAATTAAATTGTATTATTGATGCAGAAGACTTAAATTTTGAAACAGATGATTTCGGTCCAGATAATAGACAAAATGCAACATTTGCATTTCAAAGAGATTACTTAGTTGAAGTTAAATTTAGACCAGACATTGGTGATATTATTAGTTGGAACGATGGATATTTTGAAATTAATAGTTTTAATGAGAATCAGTTAATAGGTGGTGATTATAATAAGAATTTCTCTATAGTTGCACAGGCACATTTAGTAAGATTACCAACCTTAAACATAGAAGAGTTTAGAAGTATATAATGGCAAGACAAAAACCGATACCAAGAAGTCAGAGACTTAAAGTTAATAGAGGTGAACAAGTTAGTAGGTCATCACCTAATGCAAAAGATACCGTAAAAAATATATCAGTCGGTATTATGGATATGGATAGTGCTATTATGTACTATTTTAATGAAGTTATTCAACCATCCGTAAGTGAAAATAAAGAAATTGTCAAAGTTCCATGTTTATATGCATCACCAGAAAGATGGGTAAGTATTCAGAAACAAGGTTTTTTACGAGACAAAAAAAGACAGACTATAGTTCCTTTAATTGTATTTAAACGAACAGGTATAGAGAAAAATGAAAATATACCCGTTGATAAGTTAGATGCAAATAACCCAAATCATTTTTATACCTTTGAACAAAAATATTCACAACAACAAAGATATGATAGATTTTCAGTTCAACAAGGATTATTTCACAATAAAGAATTATACAATGTAGTGATACCAGACTATGTAACACTATCATACGAGTTCACTATTTGGACAAGTTATATTGAACAAATGAATAAGATAGTTGAAAAAATTAATTATTCCGATGGTGCATACTGGGGTGAACCTGGTAAGATGAGATTCAGAACTACTATTGAAAGTTTTTCAGATGCAACAGAAATAGATACCGAAAGACTAATTAAAACTACTTTTAGTGTTCAAATGTATGGATATATTATACCAGAGTCATTCAACAAATATGTAACTACTAAAAAATACCTAACACCAAAACAAATCATATTAAAAGATGATGTAGATGTTCAGTTGGCAAGTTTAATTAAACCTGAAGCAGGTGTTCAAAGTATTACGGTAACACAAGCCAACAAAGTCTCATCTGCAAAAACAACATTAACCAATGCATTAACACTAACAGGTGGAACAGGTGTTTCAATGACAGGAGTTACTAACTTTACTGGTGAAACTGCTGCACTTGGAACTATTTCTATTGGTCAAGATGTTGGTACTACATCTAATGTAGTATTTAATGATGTTTCTGCATCAAGTGCAATCCATGTTGGTGATACATCATTCACCATATCACAAAGAGCAGATGGAACTGCACAAGTAGATAAAGATTGGCATGTTCTTGGTGATATTGTAGCAGAAAATTACATTGTAAGTTCATCAGTAATGTATATGACACAAAGTTTTGCAAGTGGTGATAATATTTTTGGTGATACTTTAACTGACAATCAAAGATTTACAGGTTCTATGGATGTTACAGGTTCTATCTATATAAATGGTGTTGAAGTATCTACAGGAGGTGGAGATTTTTCAGATGGAAGTGCTAATACTATAAGTGGTTCATCATCTTCAACTGGTTCGTTTGGATATGTAGAATCTCATGGTGATTTACTTATAAATCAATATATTAGACATAAGGGTGACCTTAATACAAAAATAAACATGACTGATGATAGAATTCAATTGGAACCAGGCAATCTTGCATTTATTGGGGCACATAAAAAGAGTTCTGCACCACACCAAGTTACTATCAATAATGGAGGCAATAATATTGACTTTGTTGTTAAAGATAATAGTAATAATAGAATTTTTCAAACCGATGCTAGCACAAGTGCCGTTGAGTTTCCACTTACTAATGCAAAAATAAGTGGTTCATCAACTTCAACTGGTTCATTTGGTGCATTAGAAGTAGCTGGTAAAGTTCAAGGTGATATTACATTTGGTGATACTTTAACTATGGAAGGTCATTTATATATTCCTGATTCAATAGTTCATGCATCAGATACAAACACAAAGATAAGATTTCCTGAGGTTGATACGATTGCTTTTAATACTTCTGGTAATGAAAGATTAAGAATTGATGCAAATGGACATATAACTGCAAGTGGTGAGATGATTATTGGTTCTAATGAAAAATTATATCTTAATAAGAGTGAAGACACTTATATTCAATCAATGGCTGGTGATATCGCAAGAGTAGTAGCTGGTGGTAGTCAAATGTTAATATTAGATTATGATACTGGTAATAGAGCAGTATTTGGTAACGGAACAAAAGTTTATATAGGTTCTAATAATAATGCATTACCAGAAAAAGAATTGGAAGTTGCTGGTGATATACTTGCAACTGGTGATATAACTGCAAATGGTAATATAATAGCTCAAAATTATATTGTAAGTTCTTCTATAACTCATATGACTCAATCATTTTCAAGTGGTTCAACTATATTTGGTGACACTTTAACAGATTCACATATATTTACAGGTTCTATGGATGTGAGTGGTTCACTAACCTTGAATGGTAGTGCAGTTGGAACAAGTGTGTCTACATTTGATGAATATATTAGAAAGACATTTGTGAAAAAATCAAATTCAATAACAAGTACAACTGCAAGTTTTACTGCAGTTACTGCATCTGCACCAAGTGGTTTAACTGCAACATCGGAGAATGATTTTATATTCTTTATTAATGGTCAATATATGGAACATGATGCACTTACTATTGAACAGAGTGGTAGTATATTTTTATTACAAGTTGACACATCTTCTATTGGTTATACCTTGGAAAGTGATGATGAAATAATTGCCCAAGGTAAATTTAATTCGTAAATCCCACCTTTCTTTTACCATATCCTTATATTTATTACTATGAGAAAAAGACATTGGAAAAATAGAAAAAATAGGCCTTGTCCTGATTGTGGGAAGATGTTAACCTACACAAGAAAGGATTCATTTGATAGAGCAGTTGGTAATAATTCAGTATGTAAATCGTGTGCACAATCAGATAGAAAATTAACTATTCAGACTATTGAGAAAATGAAACAACCAAAATCTAATCAACACAAGAAAAAGATTTCAAAGTCAATTACTATGTGGTGGGAAGAAAGAAAAGATGAGAGACAATGGCAACACTTAAATCAAAACAATTAAATTTATTAAATGTCCCTACTGCAAGTTTTGATGTAGTTAGTGGTTCTTTAGTTCCAGATGCAGGAAATACTTATGACTTAGGTTCATCCCAATTACCTTGGAGAGAATTATATATTTTATCAAGTTCTATAAATTTTAATAATTCAAGTAACCAATCGGTTGGTAAGTTAGCAGTTGATACAGAGGGATTGTCATTGGAAGTTGGTTTACCTGAAAATAGGGTTAAACAAAAAATTAAAGTTGATAGACGAGGTATTAAAGTTGAATCAAATGATGGGGCATTGAGTGTATATAGTGGTTCAACATTTTTTGGAGAACCATCATCATCTAATGATTTGATGGTATTAAAGAATTCAAGTGGGGACACTATGTTTAGTATAAACAATAGTGGAACTATGGTATTAGGTACAAATTCACCATTACCAACGGCTCAAGAAGGAGCTATTGCATATAGTGGAAGTAATTTTTACCTTGGTTTTGCAACATAATGATATTTATAAGTAACAATAGTGTATATACACTAATTAGGGAGAAATAAAATGGCAAGTTGGAAAAAAGTAATCGTAAGTGGGTCTTCTGCGGCACTCTCTTCTTTGACTTTAGATACTGCATTACCAGTAGCACAAGGTGGTATTGGTGCGTCAAGTTTGACGGATAAGGCAGTTCTAATCTCACAAGATAGTGGAACTGATGCAGTTGGTGCACTTGCCTTAACAACTAATGGTAGTATAGTTGTTGGTGGAACAAATGGGCCGGCAGTTGAGGCAGCATCTGATGTTGCAGGAACAGGTCTAACCGCAACTACAGGTGATGGAACATTGGTAATCAATGTTGATGCAGCACAAACACAAATAACAGATGTTGGAACATTAGATACAGGAGCTATATCAAGTGGCTTTGGTAATATTGATAATGGAACATCTACACTTAATACAGGTAATGCAACCGTAGATACATTAATTAATGCTTCTGCAGTCGCATCATCTCATATTACAGGTTCATTTACTGGTTCCTTTATTGGGGATGGTAGTGGATTAACAGGAACAGGTTTAGATGTTGATGGTTTAAGTAACTATGGTTCTACAACAATAGCACAAACAGATGACCATTTCTTGATTTCAGATGATGGAACAGAAAAGAAAATTACATTTAGTGATTTAGAAGATAGTATATTTGCAAACATAAGTGGAGACGCAACCGTAGCAGGTGGTGGTGCATTAACAATAGCATCAGACTCGGTTTCTAATAGTATGTTAGAAAATATGACTCGTGGTACTATTAAAGTTGGTGGGACATCAAATGCACCTACCGATTTAGATGCAAAAACAGATGGACAAATACTTGTTGGTGATGGAACTGATATTGCTTCAGTCGCAGTTAGTGGTGATATTTCATTAGCCTCTAATGGAGCAGTAACAATCGCAGCAACATCAGTTGAGAATGGTATGTTAGCTGGTTCAATTGCAAATGCAAAACTAGCAAATTCTACAATTAGTGGAGTTGCACTCGGTAGTAATTTGAATGATTTAACCGTAGATGATACTACTATTCAGTTAAATAGTGGAACTACATTTAATGGTTCAGCCGCAAGAACAATATCTGCCAAAACTGCAGCAATCGCAGATGGTGGTGGTGCACTTGCAACTGCAGACCAAATTCACACATTCTACACCACAGGTGGTAGTGATTTAGCAACTGCATTGAATACAGATTTAGGTGGTAACTTTACAATTGGTAACCAATCAGATGATACTGCTACATTTAGTGGGGCAGTTATGGTTGAGGGTAATTTAACTATTAAAGGTACACAAACTTCACAGAATGTAACAAATCTATTAGTTGAGGATAAATTTATCTTATTAAATAGTGGTTCTGCAGCAGGTGATGGTGGTATTGTAGTTCAAACACATAGTGGATTTAGTGGTAGTGCATTATTCTATGATGATAGTGCTTCTCGTTGGGGATTAACCAAAGCAGATGACACTGCACAAAGTGCAACAAGTGCAACACCAAGACAATATATTGTTTCGGTTAGTGGTTCAACAGAGGCACCTGTTGTTGGTAGTAATCCACAAGACTTTGGTGGGGCAGCAGGTAATAGAATCGGAATGATGCATATAGAAACAGATACAGGAGATATCTATATTTGGTCATAAAAACAATAAAGGTTAACAAATGGGATTAGTAAAAAAACAACAAGAGAAAAAAGATGATGGTCTTGATTTCTCAAAAAAAGAAATAGAGTTTCTTTTGTATTTGATACAAGAAGGAATGATACCTGGTAAAAGATTATCAGAGGCAGTTACTATTGTAGAAAAACTGCAAAAACAATATAGTAAAGTAATTAGTGAATAACTTATTGGCCTGATGTGAGGCAACATTAGGAAGTGGGCCGAAAAGGTAACCAACCATAAGGAGATAAATTAGATGCCAAGTTGGAAAAAAGTCATAGTTAGTGGTAGTGATGCCGCCGTACCAAGTGTATCAACAGCAGGTGATTTTACCATTGATGCTGGTGGAGATATTATACTTGATGCAGATGGGACTGATATTACACTAAAAGATGATGGTACTGAATTTGGTAGTTTTAAAAGAGCTTCTTCTGATTTTGTTATAAAATCCGCAACTAACAACAAAGATATATTATTAAAAGGAGTTGATAATACATCAACTATAACAGCATTACAATTAGATATGTCGGAAGCAGGAGATGCATATTTTAATAATGATATAAGTGGTTCAACAATTAGGGCAAGTGGTGATGTTATTGCATATAATTCATCAGATGAAAGATTAAAAGATAATATTGAATATATACACAATCCATTGAATAAAATACAGAAAATTGGTGGGTATGAATTTGATTGGAATGAAAAACAACAAGTGTATCATGGACACGATGTTGGAGTTCTTGCACAAGAAATAGAAGAAGTTTTACCTGAAGCAGTAAGAGATAGAAGTGGTGGATACAAAGGTGTTCAATATGATAAACTTATTCCATTATTAATAGAGAGTATTAAAGAATTAAGTAAAAAAACTAAAAAATTAGAAAGAGAATTAAAAATTTTAAGACGAAAATAACCATTTTGGGAATTTAAATTAATACTTATATATAAACTTAATAGGAGTTATACAAATGGCGAATGAAATTAAATTTACTGAAGAAGAATTAACATCTTTGAGAGACTTAAGAGACAATTATGCATCTACTCAACTGGCTTTAGGTCAATTAGAGGTTCGTAGAATGTTGCTAGACCAACAAGGCGAACAACTTAATAATCAAAAGTTAGAGTTAGAAGCACAATATGTAGAAATTCAAAAAACAGAATCTTCCTTAGTAAATTCGTTAAATGAAAAATATGGGCCAGGAAATCTTGACCCAGAAACAGGTGTTTTTACACCTACCGAAAATAAATAAGATTACTTAATTGTAATCATTAGGGAGAAAACAAATGGCAGAAAGAATCGTAAGTCCTGGTGTATTTACACGAGAAAAAGATTTATCTTTCTTACCACAAGGAATTTCTGAAATCGGTGCAGCATTAGTAGGGCCAACATCAAGAGGGCCTGCTTTTGTTCCTACCGTAGTTAGAAATTTCCAAGAGTTTGAAGATATGTTTGGTGGACTTAACAAATCTTACTACACACCTTATGCTGTTAGAGAATATCTAAAATCAGCAGGTTCTGTTACTATTGTTCGTATTCTACATTTAGGTGGATATCAAAATGACTATGTAGCATTAAACATTAGTGGTTCAGGAGGTAATAGTTCTGGCTCTACTGCGACATACAATTATGTTTCAGCAGTATTGAAACCATCAAGAGGTGCATCAGACCCAGACTCATTTAGTTTAAGTGGGCCGGCTAGTGCATCATTAACTGGAACATGGAGCGATGCAACACTTACATTAAGAGGTACTGAAATCAAATTTAATTTTGATACAGGTTCAGCTCAATATATTGATAAAGTGTTTAGTACAGACCCACAGAATTCAGGAACTGCAGTCGCAAATAAAGTTTACTTATCAAGTAACTTTAAAAATTTACAATCATCTAATGGATTCGGAGCAGCCACTACAATATCAATTGCAAGTGGAAGTGATGACTTCACACATGATTATAAAGTTGCGACATCACCGTCAATACAATCACAATTGGTAAATAGTTCAAGAACAGACTTATTTAAAGTTAACACTCGTTCACATGGTTCAAATGTTAACCATCTTTACAAAATTGGTATATCCGATGTTAAAGAACCTGCAGATGTTGCAGGTAGTGACTATGGTTCATTTACTTTAAGTGTTCAAGTGAACAATCCAGGTGAAAGTGATGATGGAACAATCTTAGAAAGTTTCCAAAATCTAAATTTTGATGAGGATTCAGTAAACTACCTACCAAGAGCAATCGGTGATAGATATGTAACAATTGATTCACAAGGTAAACTCACTTACAATGGTGATTATCCAAATAAATCAAAATACATCTATATTTCTGATTTCGGAAATCTTGAAGGTATCTCAAAAGGATTAGTTCCTATGGGATTTGGTAAAGTGAGTGCACCAGTTCAGGCAGGTATATCTACCGTAGCTTCTGGTTCAACTTCAATACCAAATGCACAATTCAAGACATATCAGTTAAATGATAGAGGTGAATTTAGTTCAAATGTGTATTATGGATTTGATTTTGCTAATGAAGATAGTAAACAATATCTTGCACCATTACCTGCTGCAGCTGCAGTTGGTAACAATCTAAGTTGGTCGTTAGAAGACTATTATGGTCATGTAGACGCATCAACATTAGGTGGTACTTATTCAAGTGGTATTGAAAAAGTAACATTAGCATTGTCACACTACAAACAAAGAAAATTCGTCCTACCACTTCAAGGTGGTTTTGATGGAGTTAATCCAGCAAAACAGAAGAATGTAGGAAATGATATTTCAACAACAAACACACAAGGATTTGATTGTTCAACAAGTACAACAAGTGGTTCAATTGCATACAAACGAGGTTTAGATGCAGTTTCAAATCCAGACGAGTTTGATATCAACATGATAGTAACACCAGGTGTTGTTCATGAATATCATCCATCAGTAACTAACAAAGCAATAGATGTTGCAGAAGCAAGAGCAGATGCATTCTATGTTATGGATGGTTCAAGATGGGGTCGTTCAGTAGACAACGCAATAAGTGATATTAAGGCATTAGATACTAACTATGCAGCAACTTATTATCCATGGGTTAAAATCCAAGATATCAATACTAATAAACCAACATGGGTTCCACCATCAGTTGTATTACCAGCGGTAATTGCAAATACTGATAGAGTTTCACATGAGTGGTTTGCACCAGCAGGTCTAAATCGTGGTGGTTTAGGTCAGTTTGGGGTATTAGAAGCAAAAACAAGATTAACTCATTCAGAAAGGGACGACCTTTATGAAAATAGAATTAATCCAATTGCTTCATTCCCTGCACAAGGTGTAGTGGTGTTTGGACAGAAAACATTACAAGGAAAACCAAGTGCTCTTGATAGAATCAATGTAAGAAGACTATTAATTAGACTTCGTAAGTTCATTGCTTCTTCTTCAAGATACTTAGTCTTTGAACAAAACACAGCCGCAACAAGAAATCGTTTCTTGGGTATTGTGAATCCGTTCTTAGAACAAGTTCAAGCAAATAGTGGTTTAACTGCGTTTAGAGTTGTGATGGATGAATCTAACAACACACCAGATGTTGTTGATAGAAATCAGTTAGTAGGTCAGATATTTATCCAACCTACAAGAACTGCTGAATTCATCGTATTAGACTTTGTAGTTCAACCAACAGGAGCAACATTTCCTGAATAAGTTTAATTTATAATATAGATTATCTTATAAAACAAAAACCCCAGTCTTACGATTGGGGTTTTTTGTTGCTGTTTCAAATATGTAGAAACTCTGCTTAACCACAAATTGAGAGTTTAACCACCTAACTCACAAGGGTTGTTTCTAATCTCGTGAAACACTACATAACCCATACCTAAATATACAAATAAATACTATATATGTCAAGCTTTTTTTTTATTTTTTTGGGTAATTGATGGGACTTGAACCCACACTCGCCGGAATCACAATCCGGGGCTTTAACCAATTAAGCTACAATTACCATATGATTTTAATCACTTAAAATTCTTACATTTCTAAAGAATCTAACCACTCTTCTATCTCAGTAGGTGTCATTCTACCATCTTCTTCAAGAGCTTCTCTTTGTTCATCTCTTGTTTGTGGTCTACCATTCAAATATACTGGCCCAATACCAGTTTCGGCTTGAAACTCAATATCGTCTTGTGGTAAATTACCATTATTCCTATCAATTTCATAGTTCATACAACCCAAAGCAAAAGTTCCAATATCCATAATTATTTTATCCTTATCATTATTATCATTACAATACAATATAATAAGAATAAATGCCAATGTCAAGCTTTTTTTTAAAAAACTTCAAAAAAACTTCTAAAAATATAATAATATACTAATACACTTTTTTTCCTTTTCTTATATTTATATATGAAAGTAAAACTGGCCTAATAGGAGAAATAAAATGGCAGAACTAATTGACCCAAATGAAATTTTTTATACCCCGTTTGAACCTAAAACAAAAAATAGGTTCATCATGTACATTGATGGCATTCCAGCATATCTTGTAAAGACTGCGAATAGACCAACAATAACTTTTGAAGAAATCGTATTAGAACATATCAATGTTAAAAGATATGTAAAAGGTAAAGGAGCATGGGAAACTTTAGAAGTAACTCTATATGACCCAGTTGTTCCAAGTGGAGCACAAGCTGTTATGGAGTGGGTAAGACTACACCACGAATCAGTAACAGGTCGTGATGGATATTCTGACTTCTATAAAAAAGATATTACTTTCAATTTACTCGGGCCAGTAGGTGATAAAGTAGAAGAGTGGACATTAAAAGGTGCACAAATTCAATCAGCAAACTTCAATGATTTAGATTTCGCAAATGGAACTGATGTTGCTGATATTTCTTTAACACTTCGTTACGATTACGCAATACTACAATTCTAACAATCGGAGATATATGAAAATGTGGGAAATATTCAAGGACAACAACGATTATAACGAGAAATCAATTATTGGTTTCGGTGCGTTTACAATAATGGTTATGTTTGCAATGGCAGATGTCGTTACTGGAATACTTGGAAAAGATTTAGTGATTAATGATGTTGTTTATAATTCATTTCTATTCACTACTTTAGGGTCTTTCGGTATCGCAGGAGCAGAAAAAGTTCTTGGAAATAAAAAATAATTAGATTTTAAATTCCAAAAATAGTTATAATATATGGTTTTAAATTTAATTCTTAATCAAGGAGATTAATAACATGGCAGAAAATCAGTATGCATTTCCTACTGAAGTGCTATCTTTACCATCAAAGGGATTACTATATCCTAAAGATAGTCCTTTAAGTAAGGGAACAATTGATGTAAAATACATGACAGCAAAAGAAGAAGATATATTAACTTCACAAAATCTTATTACACAAGGTGTTGTAATTGATAGACTATTAGATAGTATCATTGCAACAGAGGGTGTTAAGTTAGGTGACTTACTTATTGGTGATAAAAACGCAATAATGATTGGGACTCGTGTTTTGGGATATGGTAAAGATTATCCTGTGACATTGACTGACCCAGATACAGGTGAAGCAGTAGAAACAGAAATTGATTTAACTAAACTTAAAAATGTTAAGTTTGATGAATCAGTATTCAAGGGTGAAAACAAATTTTCATTTACATTACCTAATTCTAAAAAGGTTATTGAGTTTAAATTACTAACACATAGTGATGAAGAAACAATAGATACATTGATACAATCATATGAAAAAGTAACTAATGTAACAGGTGTAAGTAATGAAATGACACTTCGTTTGAAACACCAAATACTTTCAGTTGATGGTGTAACAGACCAAAAAGAAATTGATAATTTTGTAGATAACCAATTTCTTGCATTAGATACTCGTGAATTCAGAAAATATGTAAGTAAGATTCAACCAGATGTTGATGTTAGTATAAACTATACAAGTAAGGTGGGTAAACAACACAAAATTCCCATTGCACTTGGGATTGACTTTTTTTGGCCAGCCGGCGAGTAACAGGCCGGCAATACACGAAGAAGTCTTCAGTCTATCATATTACGGCAAAGGTGGATTTTCCCACCAAGAAGTCTATAATATGCCCATTCCGCTTAGAAGATTCTATATACAACAAATCGTTAAGGCAGTAGACGAAGAAAAGAAGTCAATGGATAAAGCTCAAAAGGGTGATAGTGGAGTTCAGATGCCTCAGTTCAAAAAATAATGATTCCTGATATTTATTAATGATTAACAGGAGTCAAACATGTCTAAAATAATAATCAAAGAAAAAAGAGTGATAAGAGAATTTATTGGGTCGTTGTTCAAAGCGATTGGAGCAAGGAAAGCCAAAAAAGATGTTATCAAAAAGATTTCTAAAGACCCAGTAATCAAAAGGAGTTTAATCCAAATAAACAAAATTGACCAAGCTATGGAAAAACATCTTACTAAAAAGATGCAAGACCCAGAATGGGTATCTGATATGGAAGACCTTGGATTTGACACAGACTTATTAAAATAATTTAAATATAAAATCGGTTATACTAATTTAAGTTGAGAACTAAATGGCACAATCTGATAAAGCAAAGAAAAACTTTGAAGAGATAAAAAAATCCACTAAAGAAACTATGGATTTTATAAAGGAAATGTCCAAAGACTTTCCTGATGTAGTTAATTACGCAAAAAGACTTGCATCAACATTTAGTGATGCAAAGAAATTATCAGGTGACCAACTCAAAGTATTAAAGTCAACTAATGATATCACACGAGAGATATTAGGTAATCGTAAGAATATACATAAAGAAAGTTTTAATACCGTAGATTTAGATAAATTATCTGCACAATATGCAAAACAAGGATTGGGTAATAGAAAGAAAATCCTTCAAATATTAAAACACGAACAAAGAATTCAAAAATCCATAAATAATCAAATCAATGCGTCTGCGAATGCTGCAAAGTCATTTGGTGAGTCAATATCAAGTGGAGTTCAAAATATACCATTTGTTGGTAAATTTTTATCAACTGCAATGGGACTTGATAATTTAGGTCAAGATATAGCTGATAGTTTACGAAAAGGATTTAGTGGGAATCAAGCAAAACTATTTGGTGGTGCATCAGGTGAGGCACTCGGTTCAGGTATTATAGATTCATTCAGAGGTAAAGAACTGAGACCATCTGACCTTATGAATCTGAAAAATTTTCAGGATGAATTTAATGCGGGAATGTATCCGGGTAGAACCCAAATGGAGGCTTGGGGAGACTTTAAAGACAAGTTGTATGCAGACAAAGGGAATCCAGTAGAACAAATGCAAAATGCTCTCAAAAAAGGTGGAACAAGAGATATAAGAATGGCATTGAAAAGACTTGTTTGGGATACACCCACAGAAGCAGTTACCGAAATGTTTAGGAAAATTGGTGCAGGCCCTTTTGGTAAAATGGTAGGTGGTGGTCTGGTTGCTGGTATTGGTATTCTCTTTACGAAGAAAATGACACAAGGATTCCAAGCACTTACAGGTGATAATTTCTTAAAAAGTTTCTTACCTGGATTTGAAGCCTTTAGAAATAATTTTGGTGATGTAAGTAGGTTTAGTATGGATGCAGCTTGGGAAGCATTCAAGATGAGGATTAATTTTGGAGTTTCTGCAGATAGTGCATTTAAACTTGCAAAAACAATGGAATCAATATCAGGAATGTCCGTAGAACAATCACTGGCCACTCAAAAAGATATTGCATATCAAGCAAGAAGAGCAAATGTACTTCCTGATGATGTCATTAAAGATATGGCAGATAATTCAAATCTGATTGCAGAGTTCACCAATGATGGTGGTAAAAATATGGCAAGGGCTGTTATTGAGGCAAGAAAACTTGGATTAAGTATAGATACCACTGCAAAAATTGCAAATACATTATTAGATTTTGAATCATCAATAGAAAGTGAAATGGAGGCCTCATTATTAGTAGGTAGACAATTAAATCTTAATAGAGCTCGTGAACTTGCACTTACTGGTGATATGGCAAAATTACAAGCAGAAATTGTAAAACAAGTTGGTAGTGAAGAAGCATTACAACGATTGAATGTTGTTCAAAGAAGAGCATTTGCAGCTGCACTTGGTATAAGTGTAGAGGAATTAAATAAATTAACTCAAGGTGGGATTACAATTTCAAGTCCAGCATTAACCGCAATTAGTGGTTTTCTTAAAAAATTCGGCCCATGGCTTGCAGGTGGTTTAGGTGCGTGGTTTATATATGAATATGCAAAAATAGCATTTGCACAGGTTGCAGCGACCAAGGGTAATACCAGTAGTAATATTATTAATACAAATGCACTCAATATGAATACTCGGGCACAATTATATGGTGCAGGTCTACCTGGTGGTGGTAGTGCACCATTATTATTAGGTAGTGGTAAAGGTAAAAATTTACCTAAAAAAATACCTACACCAAAAACTATGGGTGGAAGATTAGGTGCAATGGGTAGAGGATTAGGTAGATTTGCATTACCAGTAGCAGCTGGAATGGGTGTATATGATTTAGCGTCAGGAATATCAACTGGAAATCAACAAAAGATGATAAGTGGTGGTGGAACACTTGGTGGTATGGCAGCAGGTGCAGCAATCGGTTCAGTTGTTCCAGGAGTTGGAAGTTTAGTAGGTGCAGGTATTGGTGGACTTGTTGGTTGGTTAGGTTCTATGGTGGTTAATTCTGCAAGAAGTAGTGACTCAAGTAGTAGTGCTATAGTTGACCAATTAGTAATGATGAGAAGAGAACAGAAACAAGGATTTAGTGACTTGGCAGGAAATGTGTAATGAGTTTATTAGATAAATTAAAAACAGATTTAAGTTCATTTGATTATTCAAAAATAGGAACCAAACATGGTGAATATTTTGGAGAAGATAATGCAACAGGATTTACACCTAATAGAGTATATGGTGATACTACAGAATATGCAGTAGAGTCTTCAGTTCAACTTGATGGATGGCCAGGACCTGTTAATTTTATAAAAGATATCAATGCAACAGGATTTACAATTGGTAGACAAGAACAAGACCCAACAGAATATTTTACACAATCAAGTATTAAGTTAGATGGATGGCCAGGACCAGTTGATTATTTTCATAATAATAATGCAACAGGATTCACATTAAATAGACAACAAGGTAATATTACAGAATATGACTTAGAATCATCTATATTTAAAGTAGATTGGCCAGGACCAGTTGATTATTTTCATAATAATAATGCAACAGGATTCACATTAGATAGAAAAGAGAGAGACCCATCAGAATATATTGATGGTTCAAGTATTTTTGATGATAAAGTTGGGTCAAAGAATAATCCACAAACTAATGACGATATAAAAGTTTTCAGTAATGCAGGTGTTAAAAATTATGATACTGATTTCGGTGGAGTTCATGGGCCAAGAAGAGATTCGGAACCACCATTGGCACACGATGGTCATAATGAAACAGATTTAACAATAGCCTCAGAAACAAAACTTGGAAATATGTTAGATGTAAATTTAAAAAGTATAGACCAAGGTAATGCAGGTTCAATTAAAGTTGGTCAAGGACAAGAAATACAAATTGGAACCGTTTCTGCAGTTTCAGGATTAAAAAATAATATTGAATTACCATTCGGGCCATATATTGGTGATACCATTGCAGGAAAAGATTTTTTAAAGAAGATGTATGGTAAATTTGATGGTAATAAAGGATTAAGAGGAAGTTCAAGATTTTTTTCAGAACCATTTGTGATTAGAGAGATTGGTGAAAGAGATTTTGGTGCTGGTGAAAGTAATGCAGCATTTGATGAAGGATTATTTAGAGGTGGAGTTGTTACTTATACTAATAGAATGATAACTGATGCAGAAAGAATTGGTAAATTTTTATTATCACCAAAAGGATTAATATGGAATGTAAAACAATTCGTTCTACAGAGAATGAATCCAAGAAAAGAAACACGAAGTTTTAATGTATTATCAACAAGTTTAAGTTCCACAGGACTCTTTCATGAACCAAGACATAATGAACCATCAGGAGAAGATTTACTTGGTAGTTTATTTGCAAATCCAATAGGAAAAGTACCAAGATATGAAAATGTAATTCACGAGAAAAAATTTAAATCAAATAGATTACCAAAAGAAGATAGTACCAAAACAGATAAAGAAACTGCAAAACTAATTGGTGGTATGAAATATAATAGTCGTGAGGTTGATGGTTCTTCATTTGGTATAAACATGGTAAGAAACCAAAGAAAACAATCACTTGGACAATTTGGTGTTAAACATTTAGGTATAACGATTGATTACGATAATGACCCACAAGTACCATATCAAGGACAATTTGGTCAGATTAAAAAATTAACAAATGACAAAGATTTTCCAACAGATTTAATTAAATTTAGAATTAGAGATGCAGTAAATGGTAAATGGATTATCTTCCCTGCATATATTGAAGATATTACTGATAATTCAAGTGCGGAATATGCACAAGAACGATATATTGGTAGACCAGATGCAGTTCATATTTATCAAGGATATACAAGAAATATATCATTAACTTTCAAAGTTGCTGCATTAAAAAGAAATGATGTTCCAATAATTTGGGAAAAGTTAAATGCACTTAAAGGTTTAACAACACCATCATTTAAAAAATTCTTAACTGATGATAAGGAAGTTAGACCAGTATCACCATATGTTTATTTAACTATTGGTGATTTATTCAACAATACACCTGGTTATTTCAGTAGTGTAAATGTTCAAATTAATAATACAATGTCATGGGAAATTTCCGATGGAGTTCAGTATCCACATGTTGCAGATGTTTCAGTTGAATTTGTATACCTTGGTAAGAAAATACCACAAACACTTGGTAAACATTATGATATACCATGGTTAAAAGATAGTGGAGTTGGTGAAGATAAATTTGGTATATTTGGAACCGATGACCCTAAAAAGACATCAATAAAATATCCTGAAAGAAGTACTCAAGAGGTAGATGATAGAGAAGTGACTTATAATAGTTGGTTGGGTTCAGGTGGAACAAAACCAAATTTTGCAATGACTGAAGAACATATGTCAGCTGAAAGACCAAAAATACCTATACCAGAAGCAGGATGGGATGGGGAAGATATGCCAGTTGATTTACCAATTGACGAAATACCATTTTAATAGGGTTAAACAATGAGAAGATATAAATTTCAACCAATAAGAAAAGATAAAGATACAGAAGTTCAATTTTTAAGTAGAACTAAATATCCTGTTATAGAAGAACAAGATACTGATGTAAAAATTATTGCAAAATATGGTGATAATCTTACTAAACTTGCCTTTGACTATTATGGTGATGTAGATTTATATTGGATTATTGCAAGAAGAAATAAATTCACCAATACTATTTATCCTGTCATAGGTCAAGAGTTATATATACCAACCGATATATCAGAGGCAATAAGCGAACTTAATAAACTAAATAGAATTTAATGAAATTCAGAACAAATATATCACCTTTCGTTCAAAAAAATCTTTTGAGTAAAATGCAACGCATTTCAAGAAGTAAAGTTAATAATATACTTGAAACTAAAGATTATAATAGTAATGATTCACCTTGGGGAACCATGATGTCAAGAGGAGTATGGGCAAGATGTCATACACCAAGATATATTATGGATGATAATCAAAAGGTAGTAGAAGAATTAGGTATAATGAGATTAAGTTCTGCATATAAAGAGGGTGTAGTTGTTCAAGAACATATCTCAACACAAAATCCATTAAAATCAAGAAATAAAAAGGGAAATATCTATACACTTGATAGAAGTGAAATATTCAGAGGTGCATCGGGTATTACTAATATTAGTGTTGATACTAAAAACTTTTTTATGAATAAGGCTACCGTAAATTTTCAAATTCCTAATCCAAGAGAATTTGAAGTATTACAAGAGGGATTTTTAAGACATGGTAATTTAATATTTTTAGAATTTGGTTATTCAACAGAAGAAATGGATACAGGAATATCTTATGAGAAGACAGATTTTAGTTCCTTTGTTAATCTACAATCAAGATTAACTAAAATTAATGAGACTTCTAAAGGTAATTATCATGGAATGTTAGGTGTTATAGTTGATTTTTCATTTAATATTAATAATTCTGGTATATATGAATGTAGTTTTACAATTGCATCACAAGGTATAAATGTTTTAGGTCAACATATACAAAAAGGTGGGCCTGATGATATCATAGGTAGAATTGCAGAATCAAAAGAAGAAGTATCAGAAGAAACAGAAAAAAGATTTATGAAAAATTTTACTGCATTTGAATCTGTAATAGAAAATTTAGATGATGTTGTTAGAGAATATTGTAAAATAGGTAGTAAAAAACCAAAGCTTTACTTTGGTGGAAAAGGAAGTTATCAATCCAGAAATGGTGCATTACATATTGTTAATTGGCCACATATTGATTGGTTTAGGTGGGGTGACAGACCACAAAGAGATTATGTAAGTTGGGGATGGTTTGAAGATGTTGTATTAAATACTTATTTTTCTTTTATGAGTAAACAAGTTCCAGGTAATTCATTTGTTGATGGAACGATTGATGAGAAGTTCAGGACTTCAATTAGAAGCACTACATTAATTGAAAACGATGGTAAATTAACTGAGGAAAATAATACATGTAATTCACATCCATATTTAGTTTCACATGGATTAACAACTTGTATTTTACCAGGTAATAATAAATTTCCAAAGAAGGCAACAGGTCAAAAAGAAATAGTTAAATTATTTGAACTTATTGACGATAAATTTCCACGATTTGAAATTAAAGAATTAACAGGTACTCCATTTGATACTAATCCAAATCCAACTATGTCAAATGTAGGTGTGATTAGAAATATGGTATTTCCTATTCAATTTTTACAACAACATTTTAAAGGTATCACAAGTATAGAACAGGGATTAAAAAGTTTTTGGGGTTCAGTTTCTCAACTTTATGGTAATTTTTGGGCTTTTGATGTGGTTAATGATGATGTGGATACTGGAAGAATAGGTATGGTAGAATATTATGGTTCAAGTGGTATTCCTACTAATTTGGACTACTATACTGATTATAAAGATTTAGTTAGTAATTCTACTAAAAATATAGATGATTATTTAACTTATAATGAAACTAAAAAAGACCCACAACGAATGTTTCTAATGCCAATCTATAGTGATAACTCTATTGTAAAAGATTTTAGTATGGATGTAAAAATGAATTCACAAATGGCAACTCAAGCAGTTTATGGTTCACAGGCAGACATTGAACTTAGTGGTGGTAGTCCACCACAAGGTATGGATGATTTAGGTGTTCGTGCACTTGGAATGTTATTTAATAGTAGTGGACAATCAATATCACATAAGAAGTCAACACCTGATGAGGTTATGAAAGAACTTACTTTTGCAATTGAACAAAACCTTACACCTGGTTCCACTATCACTAAAAAAGTAGTTTCACATCCAAACCCATTAATGTCTCATTCATTTTTTGGTTTTGATTTTAGTAGTGTGGATGATGTTGATAAATCTACAAATAAAAAAATAAAAAGAATTCAAAAATCAAATGAGGAATATGAAAATAAATCAGTAGATGATATTGCAGACGAATTAAAAGACGAGGGTAAATATTTATTTTGGCCAAAAGGTGATTTAAGTAAGGTTTATACTAAAAGTGGTGAAATGGATGAATATTTTGAAAAAATTCATAATTTTTTAATTAATGAGGCACAAGGTACTTTTAATGCAGGTAAATTTTATAAAGCAGTAATTCCAATACCAGTAAGATTAAGTTTAACAATAGATGGATTAGGTGGTCTACGAATAGGTAATTTATTTGTAGTGGATTATTTACCAGAAGTTTATCGTCAATGTACACATTTCATGATAACAAAAATTGGACATGATGTTACACCAGGTGGTTGGTTTACAAAAATTGAGGCAGTAATGCAAATTAATGGTGAAAAATTAAGAGAAATTAGAGGTGGTGAAGCAAGTGATGATGATGTACAAAAACTTATTAAAAATTATGATGGATATTCTGACCTTGATGAGGCCTATGATGATTTAGCAAAAAAACTTAAAAATAAGACTATCGTAGATAATAAAAAGAAAAAAAGGACGGAATATGTTAGTAATCCTGCTAAAGAATATGAGGATGATGTATTAGAAGTTATCAAGGTTGGTAAAACTTACACCACATCTACTGGACATAAACTGGTTGGTTAAATACAAATCATAAAATATTTTTTATTTTGGACTTAGTTGTATATATTTATTAATAAATAAATGAGGTTATAATGATTCTATGGTTTACAGGACAACCAGGTAGTGGTAAAACAACATTGTGTAATGAACTTTCAGAGGTTCTTATTTCAATGGGATATTGTGAAAAAACATTTCAAATTGATGGTGATGATTTAAGAGATATCTTAGATAATAAAGATTACTCAGAAAGAGGTCGTAGAAAAAATATTCAGTTTGCTATTAATATGGCAAAAGTTATGGAAAACAAAGGTTATTGTGTATTGGTATCATTAGTCTCACCTTATCGTGATTTAAGATTTGGAGATATATTTTATCTTAATTCAACACGACCACTTAGGGAAGAATATCATGTTGATAATTTTGAACCACCTTTAGAAAATTTTACAGAAATAAACACGGACAAACCAATAGAGGAGTGTATAGATGAAATACTCAATGTTTATAGGTAGATGGCAACCTTGGCATGATGGTCATCAATGGTTGATTGACCAACGATTAAAAAAAGGTAAAAATGTTTTGATATGTATTCGTGATATGTTACCTGATGAGAATAATCCTTATACTTGTGAAGAAGTATATGATAATTTACAAATAGAATTAAAAGAGTTTATAGATGAGGGTAAAGTTAAGGTAATGATTATTCCTGATATTGAATCAGTTAATTATGGAAGAGGTGTTGGTTATGATATTATTGAACATAAACCACCTAAAGAAATAGGAGATATATCTGCAACCAAAATAAGAGAAACTAAACACTTTGCGGATGGATTCCACGATGGTGAATGGGAGAGAGACGAATGAAAATAGATATATTGGATAAAGGATATATAGAATTAGTAGATACACTTGGTGATGACTTAACACCAGTTAATGCCGCAAGAGTATCATTTGGTGGTAGGAGTGAAACCTTTGAATCAAAGGATAGAAAACTATCTAAATTCTTAATCAAACACAAACACTTTTCACCATTCAGACACCAACATTGTATGTTTATTATAAAGGCACCAGAGTTCGTAATGAGACAATGGTATAAACATGTTGTGGGTATTGAAACCACAAGTAATCATCCTACTAAAGACCATGCATGGAATGAGATTAGTGGAAGATATGTTCCATATGATGAGTTCTATATGCCATCAGAATTCAGAAAACAAAGTGATGATAATAAACAGGCAAGTGATGGATTAGTGGATAATCAAAAAGAGATGAAACAATTATGGACTATCTCTCAACAAAATTCTATCTCTGCATATAAAGAGATGTTAAGAAATGGTATGGCAAAAGAACAAGCTCGTAGTATCTTACCACTTACGGTTTATACAAAAGTGTGGTGGACTGCATCATTTCAAAGTATTATGAACTTTATTGAACTACGAGATGAACCAACATCACAAGTAGAGATACAAGATTATGCACGAGGGTTAAAAGAAATTATGTTGGAAGTATTTCCAGAAACCACTAAATTATGGAGTGAAATTTATTTAGATTGATGAGTGGTTGGATATTATATAAAAAAGATATTGAAGAGTCTTATGAAATTCAGAGATTAGTTGAAGAATTTGAGAAACAAGATATTTCTATTCGTGTAGTTAATCCACAAGATGTAGATATCTTTGTAGATAGAGATGATAGAAAGAGTATTAGAGTTAGTGGAAAACTAAGAAAATTACCTGACTTTGTTTTACCAAGAACAGGTAGTGGAACAACTTACTTTATTAAGGCAATTATTCGTCATTTAGAGAGAATGGGAGTGATACTTATTAATGGAAGTAATTCAATAGATGCAGTTAAAGATAAGTTATATACACAACAAATTCTCGGACAATCAAATCTACCAGTTCCAAAAACATTATTGGTTAAACATCCTATTGATGTTGAGTTTGTGGAAAGTAATATAGGTTATCCAGCAATTATTAAAACATTAAGTGGGTCATTTGGTGCAGGTGTTTTTATGGCAGAGACAAGAAAACAATTAAAACAACTGATAAAAATGGCAGAAATAACAAATGAAAATTATGATATCATTATACAAGAATATATAAAAGATAGTTATGGAAAAGATTTAAGAGTATTTGTTTTGAATGGTAAAGTAGTGGGTTGTATGATGAGACAATCCACCGATGATGATTTCAGAGCTAACATCACAAGAGGTGGTGAGGGTATTCCTTATCAAATTACAGAAGAGATAGAATGGTTAGGTGGTGAGTGTGCAAGGTTATTAAATTTAGATGTTGCGGGTGTTGATTTATTATTTGATAATGGTGGTTATAAAATATGTGAAGTAAATTCATCACCAGGTTTTGAAGGAATGGATAAATATTGTAAAACAAACATTGCAGAACAAATAGTTACTTATGTAAAATATAAGTTGGGTTAAATGGTTATAGTAAATTCTAAAGAGAAGTGGTCTCATCTTCAAAAGAGGATGAGGGTACAACACTTCGTATATCTACAAATGTTATCGGATGTAAATAAACATCCTAAACAAAATCGTGTGTCTTGTTTTTATATACAAACAATGACAGAGGGATATATTGTGCCTGTAAATCATAATGAGAGATTTGGAACCATAGAAAAAATTGATGTAGACGATAGTAAAGTATGTGTGAATGATATGAAATCATTTCTACATAATTCAATGATTGAATGTGATAAAGTATTAGGGTTAGTGGATATGAATTGGTGTCATTATATGAAGACAAATGAACCATATGATATGGATAAACATTTAACATCAGCACATCATTGGTATTATAGAACACATTATGATAAAGAAAATATCAATGATGTTATACCATTAGTAAAACATGCAGAATATCTTGAACAAGTAGGAAAAGACTTATTGAGTTACATGGAAGATGTAAATTATTATGACCAAACAATCTTAGAAGTTTTATCTGATATAGAAAAGAATGGAATACAAACCACAAAAGGTATGGTTTTTAGTGAGTATAATCCCTACACTTCAACAGGTCGTCCAAGTAATCGTTTCGGTGGATTAAATTTTGCAGCATTGAATAAAAAAGATGGTAGTAGAAAGAAATTTGTAAGTAGATTTAAGAATGGTGTGTTGGTTGAATTTGATTATGATGCCTATCATCCACGATTGATTGGAGATAAAATAGATTATGAATTTCCACAAGGTAGTGTTCATCAACACTTGGCGGATACATATGGATTGAGTTATGATGAGGGTAAAGCATTGACATTTAAGTATTTATATGGTGGAATTACTAATGAAATGAAAGATAATCCATTTTTTAGTAAAGTAGATGAGTATATACAAGACCTTTGGAATGTATGGAAAAGGGATAAAATCATAAAATCTGATATTTATAATAGAATAATAAGTAGAAATAATCTATCTGATATGAATCCTAATAAATTATTTAATTATATGATTCAGTTGATGGAAACAGAACATAATGTTAATGTATTAGAAGACCTTTTATTTGAAATTGAAGATGATAAAAGTAAACTAATACTTTATAATTATGATGCCTTTTTGTTTGACTTTGATATATCAGATGGTTTAGATTACTTAAAGAATGTAAAAGAGATACTTGAACAAAAGGGTAAGTATCCAACAAAAGTTTCAATGGGTAATAATTACCACGAGATGAAAGATATAACGGAGAGATTTAAATGATTAAACTATCAAAACTTATCAACGAAAAAGACGAAGGTTTAAGTAATCCGGTTGTAAAGAAAGTTGATTTCAATAAACCAACCATAATACATATAACAAAAGATGAATTGTTTCAATTGAAGAAAGATAAGAGTTTAGAAAAAGATGGTCTAACGATAATAGTTGATTCTGGGAGTGATGAAAAAGAACCAAAAAATGTTCCAACGGCACAATGAAAACTAATCTTAACGAAATATTAACCGAACTATCCTATCGTGTTAAGGATGGGATTCCGAATTTAAACAATGAACAACATCTTATTAAGTTATGGGATGTATTGAAAGAGTTTAACTGGCCGATAGAAGCACGCGTAGAACTTATCCATAATCTTACTGAATCTAATAAAGATAACTTATTAGAAATTGATGATAAGATGTTGAAACACAAATTAAAGAATCCAACAACTGGTAACTTAAATCAAGTTTCAACATTGTTAAGTAAAAAGAAATCAGACCGAAAGGCATATGATGTAGCAAAAAGTTGGTTAGGTGACCAAGGTGTATCTGATGATGATATTGAAAAACAATCTGAAGAAGGTGATGTTGGAGAAGTATCTATGTCTAATACAATAGATAGAGGTGGAGATAGTGAGGTTAAAAATTTAGCATTAAAATATGGATTTCAAGAAGTAGAGGGTGTATTTAAACCTGCACCAGGTAACGCAGGTTCATTATTAAATGAAATTGTATCTGGTGAAGTTGCACAGATGGTAGAAGAAAATCCAAATATAAGTGAAGAAGAACTTATTGATGTGTTGTATAAAAGATTTGGTAAGAGTCCACTATTCACAAAAACCACTAAATCTAAAATTGGAAATATGAGTAATACAATTGCAGGTGGTTTAAAGGTTGGAGATATACCTAAAGGTAAGGATAAAGGTCTACATAGTAAATTAATTTTGGCAGTAAGAAGTGGAAAAAGAAAGTTTAAGAAAGCTCAAGAATCTGCGAAGAAAAATGGATTTAAAAACTCAAAGATAGAAAATTATTATGGACATTCATCATCATTTGATGCAATGGTTAATGATATAAAGGGTAAACAAGTTATTGGGCCAGATGGCACAGAGATATCACAAGAAGAAGCAGAACAATTAATTAGGTCAGGTGGTGGTGGAGATAATCCATCAGATACTGCATCATTAGTATTTGATAAAGATTCTGATAAAGTGATAATGTTATTCCATTCTGATAAAGATAGTACTGAAGCTCTTGTTGCACAATCAAGTGCAAATGCAGAGGCAGAAGCGAATGAAAAAAATATTGATAAGTTAGTTGAAGATGGTAAAATAACAGAAGAACAAGGAATGGCAATCAAAGGTGAAAATAGAGAATTAGTAGATACACTCAAAGAAACCGAAAAAGAATTAAAAGAAGTTGTTTCAGGACCAGGTAAATGGTTCCAAAAAAATGTAGAACCAAAAGATGCACTCAAGAGTATAATGAACGATGAGAATCTTGATGGTAGTGAAGATAAGAATAAAACATCTACTAAATGGAAATCAGTTATAAGTCCAAAAACTGGTTTAAATAAAAAATTACACAAATATTTACCAGATGGTGTAGACCCAAAAAATGTATCAGAAGAACAAGCCTTAGATGCATTTCTTAAGTTTATGTCCGATGAAAATAAAGATGAAGAACCTACAGAAGACCAAGTAACATTGATGGAAAGATTAAATTCAAGATTCATTGAAAAAGGTGCACCTGATATATTTTCTCAATTAGAAGATATTAGAAATAGAACATTACAGGCACAAAGAGATTTCATTAAAAATAATGATGAGATAAAATTAGATGTTGATGGTGAAGAGGTAGGATTGGGAACATTTTTAGAGGCCGGAACCGTATGGAAACAATTTCATTTAGAAGCGGTTAATCCTAATTCAGAAGTAGGAGTTCATAAGTATCCAGGTATGTTTGAAACCAATCATGGTGGACTTTCAGTTGATGGTGAAACACTAACTAAATGTATGGGTGGTGATGTTAAAAATAAAAATGATTTTATAAAGAAATTTGAGGTTGGTGATATAGAAGACCAAAAGGGTGTTAGTGGAACACAAAAAGGAAAAACAACAGGTGGTAAACAAATTGTATATGCGATAACTTCAGGTGGTGAAAGAATTGAAATTGGTCAAAAGGTAATGAGAACCAAAACTGGTAAGACAGGTAAATTACAGACCGTATATAATTGGTCTAAAGATATGAAAGAATGTTTTGCAAAAGAGGGTAAAAGATAATGAAGACTCAATTACTATGTACATTCACTAAACAAGAGAAACTCAATGAGACTATTGATATTATAGTTTCATGTAATAAAATTTTATATGATAAGATTTATGTCTTTACAGATGTAAATGACCCAAATCAATTGTTATGCACATACAATGTTGAATTCAATGAAGACTTTCAAGAACCAACAATAGATACTATATCACTTCATAGAAAGAAACAATCTAATACACTCTATACAATCAATGCATTAAATGAAGTTATTCGTTCTAAGAATAATGGAATTTTAGATAAAAAATATATAGTTGATTGGAATGAGTTTCAAAATACACTTTTATTAACAAATGAGAGTGGTCTAACAAAAATACCTACTAAAATACACTCAATTATTGATGTAAATGAGTGGTTAAAATAAAAAATTAAAAAAAAAATAAAAAAAAATACGGTTTGAGATTTTTTGTATATATATATAAATATAACTTACTTAATTGGTCTTAAGTAAATTAGTTTTTTGACAATTTGAAATTTTGGAAAAGTACAGAGAGTAATTAACTCTGTATGGAATTGACCGAATAATGGGTATCCTTTAGAAGCCCATAAGGTAATCCAAGATGAGTTCGTGGTGAACCTACAAAGCCGAATGGTGGAGTAGTTGAGACATCAATCATCTAATGTACTTGAAGAAAAAACAATAGAAACGATTCTATTGACCTTGTTGTGGGTAAGGGTAATACTGAAATCCCACTTTATGACTGAATCAATCTAAACTCAGAGAGATAAAGTAATGACACAGGTGTTGTAACCACTCTAATGAGATTAACCATCTTGAGGAGAATCATCGTAACTGATGGGTGTTAGGTTCAAGGTAGAAAAAAATCTGAGCTTCAAGTTGTGAGTAATCGTTAGTCTCACATTCCCAAAAAATTTCATAGATTTAAAAAAAATGGTCACACGATTTTTAGTTTCCACCTTATTTACAAACTTAAAAACAAGATGACCATTTTTTTTGCGAAAAATAAAAATAAATCCGTTTTTTACAAATATATCTTATACTTATTAATGTATCAAGGTTACACTTGATTATAAATTGAATAATGAATATAAATTAATAGGAGATAAATAATGGACTTAAATGCTATTCGTAAGAGGTTATCACAACTTCAAACTACAAACAACAGAACATCAAGTCTTTGGAAACCACAACCAGGTAAAACTCAAATAAGAATCGTACCTTATTCATTCAATAAAGACAATCCTTTTATTGAGTTATTTTTCCACTACAATCTTAACAATCGTTCATATCTTTCACCAATATCCTTTGGTAGACCAGACCCGATTGAAGAGTTTGCACAGAAACTTCGTGGAAGTGGTAATAAAGAAGACTATCAATTGGCTCGTAAATTAGAGGCAAAAATGAGAACTTTTGCACCAGTCATCGTTAGAGGTGAGGAAAAGGCAGGAGTAAAGTTTTGGGGATTCGGTAAAACCGTATACCAAGAACTTCTTTCAGTAATTGCTGACCCTGATTATGGTGACATAACAGACCCAGTTAATGGTCGTGATGTTGTTGTTGAGTTCATATCAGCAGAGGAAACTGGAGCGAGTTTCCCTACAACAAAGATTAGAGTAAAACCTAATCAAACACCAATTTCAGATGAACCTGAAATTTTGGAAAAGGTCAAAGAACAACAAGACATTCGTGAAATTTATCAAGAGTTATCTTATGATGATTTATCAGGTGTATTGAATGAATGGTTAAATCCATCAGAAGAAGACGATACAGAATCAAATGATAAAGAAGAAAAAGATACCGTAACAAGTTCTGAATTAGAGTCTTCCAAAGTGAAAGACACTTCAGAAGCTTTTGATGAATTATTTAATTCATAAACAATAACAATATATGGGAGTCATATTTTGGCTCCCATTATTAATGATAGGAGAAATGAATGTCAGTAAAAGATGGCTTGGCCGACACTTTGGCAAATAGTCTAAACAAGAAGTTTAAAGATACTAAAGTTGCATACTTTTTGGATGGGAGTGACACTACACCTACAGACATAAAAGAGTTTATTTCTACAGGTAGTAGTATGTTAGATTTGGCGATTTCAAATCGTCCAAATGGTGGTATCGCAGTTGGTAGAATTACAGAAATCAATGGATTAGAATCAAGTGGTAAATCACTACTTGGTGCTCACATCCTTGCAGAAACTCAGAAGAAAGGTGGAGTAGCAGTTTATATTGATACTGAAACTTCGGTTTCACAAGAGTTTATGGAAGTGATTGGTTTAGACTTAAATAAAATGTTATACTTACACTTAGATACCGTAGAGGATATCTTTGAAGCGATTGTAGAAATCGTAACAAAGGTTAGGGAATCAGACAAAGATAGATTGGTAACTATTATGGTTGATTCACTCGCCGCAGCTACTACGAAAGTAGAGTTAGAGGCAGATTTTGATAAAGATGGTTGGGCAACAGCCAAGGCAATCATTATATCAAAGGCAATGAGAAAAATTACTCAACTCATCGGTAGAGAAAAAATAGCTCTCGTATTTACAAATCAATTAAGACAAAAACTTGGTGTAATGTTTGGAGACCCTTGGACAACAAGTGGTGGAAAAGCATTACCATTTCACGCATCAACTCGTATTCGTTTAAAGAATATGGGACAAATCAAAGATAGTGCAAAGAATGTTCTTGGTATGAAGTGTAGAGCACAGATTATTAAGAATCGTTTGGGCCCACCTTTGAGACATGCAGATTATGACATGTATTTTGATAGAGGTATTGATAATTATGGTGCATGGTTGACCGTTCTTAAAGAACATAAATTAGTTAAGGTTGGTGGTGCATGGTATACTCTTGTTGACCAAGATGGAAAAGAACATAAATTCCAATCAAAAGATTGGGAAGAGTTAATTTCTAAGAATGAAGAGTTACGAGAATACATATACAATCTCATTTGTGAAAAGGTTATATTACAATACAAGGAAAAACTTGGTATTGATGATGTAGAATTTACAGATGAGGTTCTCGGTGACTAAGCAGAGATATCTTTCAATACTTGAAGAGATTAAAAAATCTGGCGGTAAAGTAGATAGTGGAAAACCAAATGACTCGGTTTTACTTATAGATGGATTAAACACTTTTATTAGAGTGTTTTCCGCGATACCAACTACTAATGATGATGGGGTTCACATTGGTGGAATAGTTGGTTTTTTAAGGTCATTGGCTTACACAATCAATATGGTTAGACCTACACGAACTATCATAGTATTTGATGGTAAAGGTGGGTCTAACCGCCGTAGAAAAATATTTCCACAATACAAAATGGGACGAAAGATGTCTCATCGTTTAAATCGTGCACATGATTTCTTAACTCGTGATGATGAAAAACAAATGATGGTTCATCAGTTAAATCGTGTTGTGGAATATCTTGAATGTTTACCATTAACAATAATCAATATGGATAATATAGAGGCAGATGATGTCATTGGTTATTGTAGTAAACATGTATTTAAAGATAAAGTCACCATTATGTCTACTGATAAAGATTTCTTACAATTAATAGATGACAGAATTCAAGTTTACTCACCAACTAAAAAGTTAATGTATAATCAAGAGAGAGTTTTAGAGGAATATGGTATACATCCAAAAAACTTTCTTTTATTCAGAGTTTTAGATGGTGATAAGTCAGATAGTATACCAGGTATTAAAGGTGCTGGTATTAAAACATTATTGAAAATGTTCCCTTGGTTGGGAGAACCACATCAATATACAATTGAAGATTTATTAAAAAGTGCTGATACTAAAAAAACACAATATAAGTTGTGTGAAAATATGGTAGATGAAAGAGATAAACTTTTCCTTAATAGAAGATTGATGGATTTAGATGATGGTATTATGTCAGGTAATAGTAAATTAAAAGTACAAAATATTACATCACAACCAATCCAAAGAACAATAAAACATAAATTTCAAAAAATGTTTCTTGAAGATAAAATGTATACTGCCTTACCTAATCTAAATAGTTGGTTAGCAAATACATTTAATAGATTAAATTTTATGGCGGAGAAAACCCATGGGTAGAAAAAGAAAATATTTCTCGGATAAAGAAAAACAAGACGCCCAAAGAAAATGGCAGATGGAACATTATAGAAGAAATGCAGAAGAAATAAAGGCAAAGGCTCGTCAAAAATATCGTGAGAAAAAAAGAAAAGAATTTTATGATAAGAAAGTGCAAGATATGTATGGGAACATTGAGTGAGTAAAACAAGTAAAACATTTTGTCCCTTACCATTCGTTCATTTATATGCACAACCATCAGGACATGTTAAACCTTGTTGTATAGCAGAGACTATATACACACATAATTTAAATAATGAAACAATAGATGAGGTATTCAACTCAGAAGAAATGAAAAAACTTCGTGTTGATATGTTAAATGGAGAAAGAAATAAGTTATGTGATATTTGTTATCTTGCAGAAGATAGAGGTGAGGTAAGTGCACGACAAGGATTTTTAGAACCACAGAATAATGAATTTGAAATACCAGAAACTACCGATGGTGAAGTTCCATTAGAGTTTCAGTATATAGATATTAGATTTTCTAATCAATGTAATTTTAAATGTAGAACATGTTGTCATGATTTCTCATCATCTTGGTATGAACCTGAAATGTTAATGGGTGGATTATCTCCAGATACAAATAAAGTAATAAAAGTAAAAAATAATTTTATTCAAAATTTAAAAGGACATTTAGATAAACTTAATAAAATATATTTTGCAGGTGGAGAACCATTAATAATGCCTGAACACATGGATATACTTAAATTTGTTACTGATAAAGAATTGAAATTACATTTACATTATAATACAAACTTATCTACATTAAAATATCAAGAAGAATCATTATTTAAGTATTGGAATAAGATTAAAGAAAAGGGAACCATATACATTGCAGTATCTTGTGATGGACTTTACGATTTGGGTGAGTATATCAGAGTTGGTTTTAATCATAAAAAGTTTGTAAGTAATATACAAAAACTAAAAGATAATGATATATCATATGGTATACAATATACCGTATCAACATATAATATATTCCACATATTTGAATCAATAGAACAATTTATAGACTTGGGAATAATAAATAATACTGATGATATTTCATTTCATTATGCATGGGCACCTGATGGTATATGTATACAAAATTTACAAGAGAGAGATAAGTTTAAGGTTATAAATACCTTTGAAAAAAATATGGATAATGTAACAGAAAAAACAAAAATAGAATTAAATAATATTTTAAAATTTATGGGAACACGAAGTGGAGATTATATGGAAATAAAAAACTATAATGATAAAATAAATCGTGTTTTTCCGAAAACTAAATGATAATTATAATTGGTTATGAGTGAATCTTTAATTAAATATGGAACATCTTTTCAGAGTAAAATTATTACTTCTTTAATAGTTGATACTAAGTTTATTAAAACTATTGGTGATATTTTAGAAGTTAGTTATTTTGATTCTGATTCAAACAAATTTCTTGTAAAATCAATCATTGATTATTTTAAAAAATACAAAACACCACCAACAATGGAAGCATTAAAAGTGGTGATTGATGATGTAGAGAATGATGTATTAAAAACGAGTATAGTTGATTCGTTAAGGAATGCATGGCAACATAGAGAAGACCCAGACTTAGAATTTGTCAAAGAGAAATCTCTTGAGTTTTGTAAGAATCAAGTTATAAAAAGTGCCATCATGGAATCAGTTGAATTACTTGATAATCAAAAATATGATGAGATAAAAGGTGTGATTGATACTGCTATGAGAGCAGGTGTAGAGAGAGATATTGGACACGAATACATCACAGGTTTTGAAGAAAGAATGACACAACAATCAAGAAAGTGTTTACCAACACAATGGGATAGTGTTAATGATTTAATGGAAGGTGGATTAGCAGGTGGTGAACTTGGAGTGATAGTTGCACCAGCAGGTATTGGTAAGAGTTGGACATTACAAACACTTGGAGCACATGCAGTTGCAAAAGGGAAGACCGTAATACATTATACATTAGAGTTAAACGCCGAATATGTTGGTTTAAGATATGATACGATTGTAAGTGGACAACCAACAGGTAATTTACAATATTATAAAGAAGAAGTATTAAAGAAAATTAATCAGTTAAAGGGTAATCTGATTATCAAATATTATCCAACAAGAACAGCAAGTGTAAACACATTAACTGCACACTTACAACAATGTGAACTACAAGGTATCAAACCTGATATGGTTATTGTGGATTATGCAGACATTATGAAATCTACACAACACTTTAATGAGAAACGACATCAAATAGGTCATGTATATGAAGAACTTCGTGGTATGGCAGGTGAGTTTGATATTCCAATATGGACTGCATCACAAGCAAATCGTTCATCATTAGAGGAAGATGTAATTGGTGCAGAGAAAGTTAGTGAAGATTATAGTAAAGTTATGACTTCAGATTTTGTTATGAGTATGAGTAGAAAAGTAGAAGACAAGATTGCAAACACAGGTAGATTTCATGTCATCAAAAATAGATTTGGTCCAGATGGTATCACATTTCCAGCAACCATAAATACTAATACAGGATACATTCAGATTTATGAAAGTAACACACAAGGTGGTAAGGAAGCTCAAGGTAAAATGAATAATGCTGATGAATATATTAGAAAGACATTGGCACAGAAGAAGAAAGATTTTGACAATGATGGGTTTGAATAAAACTTCAAAGAAAATCTTTTTAAAACTTCTAAAAAAATAATAAATGTGCCCTTATTCTTAATATATATTATAGTTATATTGGGACGATAAAGAATCAAAAATAGGAGTTAGTTTCAAATGGGAAAACACAAGTTCAAGTTATCAGAAAATTTTGTTTCAAAATACAAAAGAAAGAAACCACCTTTCGGTTTTAATGGGCTAGGTGAATTAGTTTATATGAGAACTTATTCAAGAATTAAAGAGAATGGGAAAAACGAAAGATGGTGGGAAACCGTCCAAAGAGTTGTAGAGGGAACATATTCAATGCAAATGAATTGGATTGAATCACATCAGTTAGGTTGGAATCCATGGCAAGCTCAAAAGTCAGCACAAGATATGTATGATAGAATTTTTAATATGAAATTCTTACCACCAGGTCGTGGTTTATGGGCAATGGGAACAGCAATAACAGAAGAAAAAGGATTATATGCTGCACTAAATAATTGTGCATTCGTTTCTACAGAAACAATTAAAGAAGACTATTCTAAACCATTTTGTTTTTTAATGGACGCATCAATGTTGGGTGTGGGAGTAGGATTTGATACCAAAGGAGCAGGAGAAATAGTTGTTAAAGGTATTGATAAAACAAGAGGAACTATGTTTGTAATACCAGATACTCGTGAGGGTTGGGTTGAATCCATGAGATTGTTATTAGAAAGTTATTTTCATGGTCAGGCAGAAGTAAACTTTGATTATTCAGAAATAAGAGGTGCAGGAGAACCAATTAAAGGTTTTGGTGGATTATCTTCAGGACCAGAACCATTGGAAGAAGTTCACGAAGACATTAGAAAAGTATTAGAAAAAAATAGTGGTAATCCAATTACAATCACAACCATTGTAGATATAATGAACCTTATTGGTAAATGTGTTGTTGCAGGTAATGTTAGAAGAACTGCAGAGATTGTATTTGGTGACGCTGATTCAGAAGAATACTTAGACTTAAAGAATTATAAAGTAAATCCACATCGTGACCAATTCGGTTGGACTTCAAACAATTCAATATTTGCAGAACTCGGTATGGATTATACAGAAGTTTCAAAGAGAATCGTAGATAATGGAGAACCAGGATTAGCATGGTTAGATAATATGAGACATTATTCTCGTATGAAGAATGGTGGAGATGATAAAGACCATAGAGCGGCTGGTGGTAATCCTTGTTTGGAACAAACATTAGAATCATATGAATTATGTTGTTTAGTGGAAACATTTCCAGACAATCACGATTCATTAGAGGACTATCAAAGAACATTAAAATATGCATATTTATATGCAAAAACCGTAACACTTGGAAGAACACATTGGGCAGATACTAATAGAGTGATGTTAAGAAACAGAAGAATAGGATGTTCTGTAAGTGGAGTTGCACAATTCATTACAAATCGTGGATTAAATGAATTACAAAATTGGTTAGAAGCAGGTTATGACACAATACAAGATTGGGATAAAGTATATAGTGATTGGTTTGCTATTCCAAAGTCAATCAAAACTACTTCAGTAAAACCAAGTGGAACCGTATCATTGTTAGCGGGGGCAACACCAGGTTTACATTATCCAGAATCAAGATTTTATATTAGAAGAATTAGACTATCAATTAATTCCGATTTAGTAGAACCATTGAAGAAGGCAGGTTACAAACTTGAACCTGCCTTTGGTTCAGAAGATTCAACATTAGTGGTAGAAATACCAGTTGATGTTGGAGAGGGAATTAGAACTGCATCTGAACTTTCTATATGGGAACAATTTAGTATAGCATCTTTCCTACAAAGACATTGGGCAGATAACCAAGTAAGTTGTACAGTAACATTTGACCCAGAGAAAGAGGGACATGAAATACCAAATGTATTGAATTATTATCAATATCATCTAAAGGGTATATCACTACTACCAAGACATGATTGGGGTGCATATCCACAAATGCCATATGAATCAATTGATGAGAAAGAATATAAAAAACAAGTTAAGAAACTTAATAAACTTTCTTTTGGTGTAATTAAAAATGAAGAAGCAGAGATAGATAAATTTTGTAATAATGACTCTTGTGAAGTACCGAGTTTGACAGGAGATAATGACGACCAAGAGTATGCAAATTAAATTTCACATACCCTGGCAGAAGGCACACCAGAATAAAAATGTGCCGTTCACAAGTAAACAAACAAGGAGATGATTATGAAATATCGTAATCTAATGGTATCACTTATGATGATTACTACATTGTTTTCACAAAATGTAGTAGGAACCGTATCGGGTACTAACTCAATGCCACTTGAAGGGGCAAATGTTGTCCTTGTTGGAACAGATTTAGGAGCAACCACTAATCCAGATGGTGCTTTTACAATCAACGAAGTTTCAACAGGAACATATGATGTAACTGCTTCTTTTATTGGCTATTCATCAATAACTAAATCAGTTGTTATTGGTGATACAGGAACAACAAATCTTGACTTTGTATTAGAGGTCGGTGCAGTTGTTCTATCAGATGTTGAGGTGTTAGCATCTCGTGCATCTGAGACTACACCCGTTGCTTACACTAATGTATCAAAGGAAGAAATGGAAGTGAGATTAGGTTCTCAAGACATTCCAATGATTCTTAATACTACACCAAGTGTATATGCAACTCAACAAGGTGGTGGTGCGGGTGATGCTCGTATCAACATTCGTGGTTTTAATCAACGAAATGTTGCAGTAATGATAAATGGTGTTCCACAAAACGACATGGAAAATGGTTGGGTATACTGGTCTAATTGGGATGGAGTAGGAGATGCAACTGCATCTATACAGGTTCAAAGAGGACTAAGTGCTGTAAATCTTGCCACACCATCAATTGGTGGAACCATGAATATCATAACCGACCCTACATCTTTTGAAAAGGGTGGAAAGTTCAAACAAGAAGCTGGTGATGGTGGTTTTCTTAAAACAACCTTAAACTATAATACTGGTCTCATTGGAGATAAGTTGGCTTTGAGTGGAACGATTGTTCGTAAAACTGGTGATGGGATAATAGATGGAACTTGGACTGATGCTTGGGCATACTACTTTGGTGGTAGTTATGCAGTAAGTGAAGACCAACGATTTGAATTATATGCCATCGGAGCTCCACAAAGACATGGACAAAATCTATACAAACAGAACATTGCAACTTATTCTCAAGAGTTGGCAGGTAGTATTGATGGATACGATACAGATGCCTTCGCAGAGGGTAATAAGTTTGAACATGAAGCTGGTAGATTTTTCAATCAGAACTGGGGTCCTGTTGACCCATCATATACAGGTAAACAATATTGGTATATGTATGGTGAAAGAACAACTAATAGGTTCAATCCTAACTTCCTTAACGAAAGAGAAAACTTCTTTCATAAACCACTTGTTAATTTAAATCACTTTTTAACAATAAATGATAAAACTCGTTTGAGTTCAGTTCTTTATTGGAGTGGTGGTTCAGGTGGTGGAACAGGAACTTATGGTTCTTCTTTCAGAAGTCCAGCAGTTGAAGGAAACAATTGGTGGGCTAGTTCACCATGGGGATGGAATTGGAATGAAGCGATTAGTGTTAATTCTAATAACATTGATGCTGATTTTTCTGAAACTGAAGCTCGTTCAAAAGGTATACTTCGTAATTCTATTAATCGTCAAAACACATATGGTTTGATTTCTAAATTAAACTATGATGTAAATGACAATTTAGAACTACAAGTTGGTTTAGATTGGAGAACAGCAGGAATTGAACATGCTCGTGAGGTTCGTGATTTATTAGGTGGTGACTACTATGTAGACTATGCCGATGATAACGCACCTGATGGTAAAGTTGTTCGTTTGGGTGATATCATTGCATATCACAATGAAACAACCGTAGATTGGTTAGGTGGTTTCATACAAGGTAATTATACTACAGATAAATTAAACCTATATGGTATGGGTGGAGTTTCATCTATTCAGTATTCTTATCAAGACCACTTTACAATTGAGGATGAAGTAATTACTGCAGACCCAATACAAACATATCAAGTTAAAGGTGGTGCATTATATGATGTAAGTGATAATCTTGGAGTGTTCGTTAATAGTGGATATGTCCAAAAGGCACCTATATTAGATAATGTTATCTACTATGATGGAACCGTAGCAACCGACCCTGCAAATGAAAAATTTATTGCAAATGAAGTTGGTTTAAACTACGAAACACATAAACTTGGTGTTAGTGTTAGTGCATATAATACAGATTGGTTAGATAGAAACTTGACTAAATCAGTAGAGACTGGTCAAGGTTCATCAGGTGATACTGATATTATCTTCCTAAAAGGTGTAAACCAAAATCACTCAGGTGTAGAACTTGAAACAAAAGTTCATCCACACGATATGGTAGAACTTGATTTTATCGCATCATTTGGTAAATGGACATTTGATGGTGATGCCAATGGTACTTACCAAGAAATGGAATATAATGAAGATGGACAAGTAATTGGACAAACTTCAACCGAATATGGATATGCACTTGATGGATTGTATGTTGGTGATATGCCACAAACATCTTATATCTTAGGTTTAACTCTTAAACCAGTAAAAGGATTGAGATTACAGGCGTTGTATAAAACATATGATAAAAACTACTCTGATTGGAGTCCAGCAGCAAGAGAGATTGAGGATGGAGTTGCAGACAGAGCACAAGTTTGGGAAGCCCCAGGTTACTCAAAACTTGATTTACATGCATCATATAAACTTCCAATCAAGGGATATGACATTTCTTTAACAGGACATGTCTTTAATGCACTTGATGAAGTATTCGTACAAGATGCCGTAGATAATAGTAAATACAATGGGTTTGGTGATAAACTTCACTTGGCTCACAATGCAGAGGTATTCTTAGGAACACCACGATATGCAAATATTGGATTGACTATTAATTTCTAACTATAATTTGGGCGGTTGAAACATACCGCCCACTTTATTAAAAAAAAGCTTGACAAGTATATGGTTTTATTATTAAATTCAGTTATGAAAAATAGGGATATTACAACCTAAATGTACCAAAATATATATTTTGATAATCGTAAACAAAAAGTTCATCTTTGGGATGATAAAAAAGGATATTTAATTATCCCATATAAAAAGTATGCCTATGTAAAAAATTCAAATGGTCAACATGTTTCACTATATGGTGATAGAGTAAAGAAAGTATTTAATTATGATAAGGAAGACCCAACACTTCATGAAAGTGATGTCCCACCAACAACAAGATTTTTAGTTGACCAATATACAGATTCAGATGAAGTATCAGAGGGACATAGAAAAATATTTTTTGATATAGAGGTAGAGGTTACAGATGGTTTTCCTGATGTGATGAAGGCAAATAATGTTATAACTTCCATAGCACTTTATGATTTTTTAACAGAGAAATATTATACATATGTGTTTGATGCAAAGAAGAGACTTCAATCATATACTAAAGATAATCAATTCGTAGAGGTATATGATACTGAATATGAAATGTTGAACAAGTTCTTCCAAAAGTATTTAGAAATAAAACCAACTATATTAAGTGGTTGGAATTCAGACTATTTTGATATACCATATCTTTATAATAGAGCAGTTAATGTATTAGGTGTTAGTGTTGCAAATTTATTATCACCTATCTCTCAAGTCTTTTATAATGAATTTAAAAAGAGATATGTAATTGCTGGTGTTAGTTGTTTAGATTACTTATCATTATATAGAAAGTTTTCATTTTCCCAACAATCAAGTTATAGATTAGATTACATTGGTGAAGTTGAAGTGGGTATGAAAAAGGTTTCATATGAGGGAACACTCAATGATTTATATGAAAATGATTTACAAACATTTATTGACTATAATATCCGAGATGTAAAAATATTAGTTGAGTTAGATAAAAAACTTAATCTAATAGAAATATCTCGTGGTATTGCACATCTTGGACATATTCCTTATGAGGAAGTATTTATGAGTTCAAGATATCTTGAGGGTGCGATATTAGTTTATCTAAAAAAACTTGGTATTGTTGCACCAAACAAACCACCACGACCAAAGAAATTTCTTGATGATAAGTTTGCAGGTGCATATGTTCAATCACCACAGGCAGGTAAACATGATTGGGTTTATGATTTGGATATTACATCAATGTATCCAAGTGTTATTCGTTCATTGAATATTAGTCCTGAAACTAAACTTGGTAAAGTTGAAGGATGGGATGCAGAAGAGTTTTTGAAAAAAGGGTTAACAAAAACATATACGATGAATAATAATAAAGAAAAGGAAATTGGTAAATTTACAAATGGTGAATTAGAAAATTATTTAATAACAAATAAAATTAGTATTGCATCTAATGGTGTAATGTATAGAACAGATAAACAAGGATTAATACCTGCACTTTTAACTAAGTGGTTTAATGAACGAGTAGAGATGAGAAAACTCGTGAAGAAATATAACGAAGAGGGTAATAAAGAATTAGAAGATTACTTTGATAGAAGACAATACATACAGAAGATTATTCTAAACTCTTTGTATGGTGTGTTAGGACTATCAGTATTTAGATTTTATGACTTGGATAACGCAGAGGCGACGACTCTTACCGGTCAAGCCTTAATTAAGTTCAGTAAGAAGATAACGAATCATTTTTATAACAAAGAACTTGGAGATAACGATGATTATGTTATATACATTGATACAGATTCAATCTTCGCCTCTGCAATTCCATTGATAAAGAAAAGATTTCCGAAAGATAAATTATCTGAGGCAATGATGACTCAACGAATATTGGAAGTATGTGGAGAGGTTCAAGATTATCTAAATCAAAGTTATAATTATTTTGCAAAGAAGTTTCTTAATCTTGATGAACATGTGTTTGATATTAAACAAGAGGTTATTGCTAAGAGTGGATTATTTATTACAAAGAAAAGATATGGGTTACGAATCATTAATGATGCAGGTCGTAAGGTAAATAAAATACATGTAAAGGGATTAGATACGGTTCGTAGTAACTTTGCAGTTGCGATGAAAGACTTATTATCAAAAGTATTAGAAGATATTCTGGCAAATGTTCCAAAAGAAAAGATAGATGAAAGAATTAGTATTTTTAAAAGGAACATGAATTCACTTCACTTTGATGTTATGGCAAATCCAATCGGTGTTAAGGGTATTGGTAAGTATGAAGTAAAAGTAGAGGACTCTGCATTTAGTGTATATAAAAAGGGAACACCAGTTCATGTAAAATCTGCAATTAATTATAATTCACTTTTAGACTATTGGTATGAGGGTAGAAAATATGAAAAGATTACAAATGGTAGTAAGATTAAATGGGTGTATTTAAAGAATAACGAGTTTGGTTTTGATACTATAGGTTATAAAGGTTACGAAGACCCACCACAGATTTTAGATTTAATTAAAACACATATTGACCATGAAAGAATGTTTCAACAGGCCATGAGTAAAAAGATTGGTATGTTTTATAAAGCAATGAAGTGGGAAAAAGTTGTAGATAATAGAAAAAGTATAGAGAGGTTTTTCTAATGGCACGAGACCCATTTAAAAAGATGATGACAAATGTAAATATGTCATCACAAAATCAAGGTAGTACAAGAGGAAATTTAAACTCAAAACTAAAGAGAGAGTTAGCAGTTAGTAAAGAAGGTAGAATTTACAGATATAAAAAACAACTTGAAGTTGGTATAACAAGAGATGATTTAGAAGAACAATTTAAAAAACAAAAGGGTTGTGACTATTGGATGCCACATTATCAAATAGATTTGAATGAAATATTTGTTCCACATTCAATTAAAGCACCATCAGTTGATAGATGGCCAGACCCAAAGGGTGGTTATGTCAAAGGTAATTTTGTAATCACTACAAGATTTATGAATCTTGGTAGGTCTAATTATCCTGAAGATAAGTTTCAAGAATTTTTAAAAGAAATGTTTGGTGACCCTGTAAAAATAGAAAGATTTTTTTGATTTTGAGAAAACTTATATATATGTATATATAGAGACAATTAAATTATTAACAATAGGAGAATGAAAAATGGATAAAAACAAGTTAGTAGGTTTTATTAACAAATATCATCTTGGTGGAGAAATCAAATCTACTAAGATAGAATCAGATGGAAAAACTCTTGTAACAAGATTTATCTCAGGTGATAAATCAGTTGTAGGTAGTGTTAAAATGGATAAGTTTGATGCATTTGACCCAAGTGAAATTGGTGTATATAATACATCACAATTATTATCATTACTTTCTGTAGTAGGTGACGATGTTGATTTCACAATAGATAATATGGGTGGAAAATTTGTATCATTACAGATGAAAGATACAGGTCATGGGACAACATCTAAATATATGTTGAGTGATTTATCAGTAATCCCAACACCACCACCTTTGAAAAACTTACCAAGTGAATTTGAGTTATCTTTGAAATTGGATTCATATTTCATTGGAACTTTCATTAGTGGTAAAAGTGCTTTACCAGAAACAGAAACATTTACTATTATTTCAGATAATGGTAAAGTTAACATAGTTATTGGTTTTTCAAATATTGCATCAAATAGAGTTACAATTCCTGTTAGTGTAGATAACTATTCAGATATTGAACCTATTTCATTCAGTGCTGAAATGTTTTCAAATATCTTAAGTGCTAACAAAGAATGTCAAAATGCAACTATGAAAGTTTCATCTGCAGGTTTATCTAAAATAAACTTTACAATAGATGATTATGAATCTGAATATTATTTAGTATCAACACAAACTAATACATAATGTATCTTTCATACTTTGACAAATTCTATGATATGGAACCATATCTTTTCATAGATGAGGAAGAGTGGGAATATATCAAAAAAACTTTTGATAAACAAGATGTTAGAGAAAGTCTTGCAAAAGTTGCTATGTCATATCCACCACCATACATGGATATATCCGAAAAGGATGCCAGAAAAGAACTTCAAAAACTAAAAGGTATGAGACATAATGAAATTTTAGTTGATGGTGAGTGGTTTGCTCGTGAAGGAACTGAATATAGATATGACTTAACTTATGAGGGTAAACAACAATACTTCAAACGAATTAATACAGGAAATGATGTAAGTAATTATTTTCAACAAAAGAATCGTTGGAGTGTTGATGGGACTATTGCACCAGGCCCACATAGAACATGGGAAAGTCATAAATTTATGACTACATTAATTGGTTCTGCCTACTCTTTAAAATTACCAAAAATTGATAAGAGTGCATTTCGTGTTATGATTGGATTGAGAAAGTATATTTGTTCACAATTCAAACCAAATGTTGCTAAAGTTCTATATGATAAGTTAGGTAGTGAAAACATATTAGACTTTAGTGCAGGTTGGGGAGATAGATTGGCAGGATTTTATGGTAGTGAAACAGGTGAGTATTATCTTGGGATTGACCCACGAAAAGAAAATCATCCAATCTACAAAGAACAGGCAGAATTTTATGATAAACATAGAACATTGTTTGAAGTTAAAAAGAAATATGAATTCTTAGAATCACCAGCAGAAGATGTTGATTTCACTAAATACAAAGATACATTTGATACCGTATTTACATCACCACCATACTTTAGTGTTGAACGATATAGTTATGATGATACTCAGAGTTGGGTAAGATACAAAACCATTGACAAATGGAATGAAGAATTTTTACAGAAAACTCTTGAAAAATTATGGGTTTCTATTAAGAGTGGTGGATATTTATTAGTGAATATTGCTGATGTATTTGCAAGAACTGCAGGTCAAAGAAATATGGTAGAGATTTGTAATCCTATGAATGATTTCTTATCAACATTTACTGATTCAGAATATCAAGGTTGTATTGGAATGGAAATGGCAAAACGACCAAATAGTGGTGGTGCAGGAATGGCAAGAGCAACAGATGAAAGGTTTCAAGACACTACAATACAAAGAGCAGAAGAAACAAAAGATAAAAGATTTTGTGAACCAATTTGGATATGGAGAAAGTTATAATGGATGAAATTAAAAACTCGTTATGGGTAGAAAAGTATCGGCCTTCAAATCTTGAATCTTATATAGGTAATGAACACCTAAAAAGTAAGGTTGAGGTTTATTTGGAGAGTGGAGACTTACCACATCTTCTACTATATGGAAGAGCCGGTACAGGTAAGACCACTCTCGCTAAATTATTAGTTAACAATATAGAATGTGATTATCTATATATTAATGCTTCGGATGAAAGAAAACTTGAAATGGTTAGAGATAAAGTTAAAAACTTTGCATCAACTATTGGGTTTTCAAATATGAAAGTCATTATTTTAGATGAGGCAGATTACATTACACCAGCATCACAAGCTGCACTTCGTAATCTTATGGAGACATTTAGTAAACATTGTAGATTTATATTGACTTGTAATTATGTTGAGAGAATCATTGACCCAATACAAAGTCGTTGTCAAGCATTTCAGATAGTTCCACCTGATAGAAAACAAGTTGCCGTTCACTTGGGTAATATATTAACCAAAGAAAAAGTAGAATCTGATATTAATGATATCGTAACAATTGTAAATGGTGGTTATCCAGATATTAGACGAGTTATAAATGCATCTCAAAGACAAGTAGTGGATGGTAAGTTAGTTATTGATGAGGGAATGAGTATTCAAAATGATTATAAGGTAAAAGTTTTAGAGATTTTAAAAACTCAAGATAAAAAGAATAGTTTTAAAAATATAAGACAACTATTGGCAGATTCTAAAGTTACAGACTTTAGTGATTTATTTAGATTGTTGTTTGATACCGTAGAAGATTGGGGAAAAGGTCATATTGCAGAATGTATATTAATACTTTCACAATACCAACAAAGTGATGCGGTAGTAGTAGATAAAGAAATTAATATTATGGCGATGTTTATAGAAATTATAGGGAAAATAAAATGAGTAAAGATAGAAAGTTCGTGGGACAAGAACCACCACAACAAATAGATATCGGTGATACAGAAACAATAGTTTGTGAAGAGTGTGGAAACGCATCTTTCATACAATCATTCTTTCTAAAAAGAATATCACCATTAGTATCACCAACAGGTAAAGAAGCAATTGTTCCAATTCAAGTATTTGCATGTGGTAATTGTGGTTCTATACCAAAGAATATGATGAGTCAAATTCAACAAACTGATGTTTAATAAACAAGTTAGATTTCAAAGACCATGTAATGGTGTCTGGGATTTAGAAGAGTTACCATTTGGTTGGAGTTTTCATACAGAAGAACCTACTATAGAATTAGTAGAATTAGCACTATTATCATTTCATGAAGATATTGGTGATTATGATGGTATGTGGAATTTAGATGATTATTTATGGAGAATAGAGAATGGTAGAAAATTTCATTACTTAATTGAAGATAATGAAATAATAGGATTTGTTTGGCACTCACCAAATGGAGAAGTGTTAAAACATTGGAATAAATCAGGGTCACCAGTTTTTGATTCACCAAGTTGTGGTTATGGTTGTGAAGTAATGGAAGTTGGTGAAAATAATAGTTATTCCTATAATACATGGATTACTAAAAAATATCGTGGTTCAGGTAAACATCTAAATCTTCGTTCATTTAGAGAGATGGAAAGAATTGGTAAAGATTCTATAATACATGATGTTGAAATTTGGAATAAATATACTATAGTTCATTGTATAAAAAGTTTAAATTCAAACATCATAGATTTATTAGAGAAATGATATTTATAGGTAGGAAAAAAATATGTCTATAGAAAACAAAGTAAAAAATATCGTTAATTATATCACAGGAAGTGGTGGTAACTGGCCTAATTTAAGTCGTGCAGGTATCTTAGGTGGATTTGACTATATCATAGAGACAGGTTCCAATGACATTTATTTTTGTGAGATGAATACTAATGTTCGTGTAACAGGAAATTTATCAACACAACAAAGTATTTTTAATAAGATAAGTGATTATGCATCATCCCAAAGTTTTAATACTGCCTATGTTTATGGTGTTACTATTAATGGACAAAAAAATCCACAAGAATATCAAAGACCAATAATTAGTTCAAGTTTTGCAACTAATAATATATCTGTTAATTTTGAAGATGATAAATGGTATGATTCTACATACATTGACCATTTTGGTGAGGCACAACATTCTGGTAGTTTTCATTTATTCATAGATACACCTTGGTTTACTACAGATAATTTAGCAGAGTTCACAAGTGGTTCTATATCTAAAAATAGTTTTAGAACATTATTAGGAAATTCTCCTGAGTCAGAGTCATTAATACCATTATTTAATTCTTCATCATATACACCAAATACTAATTTTCCTGATTATATAAGTAAGTCTTCATCACTTGATAATAGTATATCAAATGCATCAATTGATTTTTATACTTTTGATAATTCTACAGACTCTTATAAAGATGCAGTTGATAATGAAAATATAACAGAGAAGTTTATTATAGGTTCAGGTAGTTATTCTGATTCACCTTATGTATCATCTGGTAGAATACTTTATTTATCTACACCAGAATCTACACATGTATTACAAGATTGGTGGGTCAATCAAAGAACAAAATTACATAAAGATACTGGTAATGATACATGGAGATATTCTGTTAATAATAGTTCATTTGGTGTTAGTGGTAGTTTAATTCGTATGTATGATAATTCTACAAAACAGATTCAAGATGTAGAAGTTGGTGATGTTGTTAAGTCATACCAACCAGTAGGAATGTCATTATCAGATATGAATTTTAAAAATTTTAGTATGAGTACCTTATCAGGTTCATTTAGTGGTTCTGTAGTTGTTGGTAAACAATCACAAGTTGGAGAATCATATTATCTAATAAATGGTAGTATGAAAGTTCTTGCCGATGATACTAATGGTGCAGTATTTACATCTGGTAGTGATGGAACATGGTCATGGAAGTATCCTTATCAATTACAACAAGATGATAAACTACTTGATGTAACAGGTTCACAACAAAATATCAATTCTATATCATTGGTTCAGTCACAAGAAACTTTTTATTCATTAGATGTGGAAGATATTGATACATACTTTAGTTCTGACATATTAGTTCACAATATTCCAAAAAAAGAATAGGCTGTATGAAAAAAAATGATAGGTTTCAGTTTGTAGTATTCAAAGAGAATTTTTTAAGTGATATAGAATGTGATAAATTAATCCAATCTCTTGATACTGATGAATTAACAGAGGGTGAGGTAGTAGGAGATTATAGTGGTAAAAAAAATATCAACAATAATGTCAGACAAACACTCAATGTTGATTTCCTTGATAAAAACTTATACAATAAAATAAATTCAGCAATTAAAGTTGCAAATATAAATTACTTTAGATATGATATAGAAAGTATAGATACACTTAGGTTCTTAAAGTATGGAATAGGTGGTACTTACAATTGGCATACAGATTATGGTAGACATGAGTGTTCTATGAGAAAACTTACTGCAATCATTCAGTTGAGTGATGGTAATGATTATGAGGGTGGAGATTTTGAATTTGGTATAACAGATACTAAGGGTGATGAGTTAGTAAAGGGAAATAGAGGTAAAGGTTGTTTATTAGTATTTCCATCTTTCTTATCACATAGAGTTACACCAATAACTAAAGGAACAAGATATTCAATAATTACCTGGATGGAAGGAGATACTTTTGTATAAACAAAATAATGATTTTAAATGGTCAATACAGATACCAAACTTTTTAACAGACGAAAAGTGTGATGAACTCGTAGAACAAATTAAATCACAAGAAACAAATGTAATAGGTTGTGTTGGTTCAGAAGATGAAGATGGTAAACCATTAGAGAATCAAATAATGCCAGAGGTTAGAACCACAAAAGAATATTATTTATTACCACAATTAGAAAATAAGTTCAGACCAGATTATCCAAATGGTAATTGGACATGGTTATCTAAAAAAATAGAGATGATGATGAGAGTTGTTAATGATGGTGTATTTCATTTTGATATTAAAGATACTGATGGTGAACTAAAAATGATTGAGTATGATAAGGGTGGACATTACACATGGCATGCAGATTTTAATCCAGGTATATGTTCTTTAAGAAAATTAGTTGCAATAGTTCAGTTAACAGACCCAAGTGAATATGAGGGTGGAGAAGTTCAGTTTGGATTTCAAGATGAAGATAAAAAATGGTATGAGATGGAAAAGAAAAAAGGTTCAATAACATTCTTCCCGGCATTCACATCACATAGAGTAAAACCTGTAACAAAGGGTAAACGATATGTGTTACAAGAATTGTTTATAGGTGACCATTTTGCCTAAAGAAAATAGGGATTTTAAATGGAGTGTAATTAAAGATAATTTTTTATCACAAGAAGAATGTGATAATTTAAAAAAACATATTAAATCTACTTGTAAAAATTATGGTTATATTCCTGAGGGTATACAATGGAAATCAATTTTATATAATAAAGGTGAAGAAACTGATTATCAATGGTTAGTTGATAGGGCCTATGTAAATTTTAAAATTGCAAATAATTTATATTGGAAATTTGATATTGAGGACATTACAAACTCAACTGGTTTATATTATCCTGATGGAGAACATGGTGGTGATTATACATTACATTCAGATTTTGCTAATGGTGAAGATGAAACTGGTATAAATGGGACAACACATAAGATAACTGGTATAGTATTTTTGAATGATGATTTTGATGGTGGTGAACTTGAAATTTTAAAAGGAAAAGTTGAATCAAAAACTGGAAGATTAGTTATGTATCCATCATTTGCAGCTCATCGTCCATTAAAATATAGTGGGGCAGATAGATTTGTAGTAATGTTTACAATAGAGGGAGATTGTTTTGTATAATGAAAGATTTAGTTATTACACAAAAGATATTTTCAAAAGAAGAGTGTGAAAAGATATTAGAATTACCATCCAAATTAATTACTGAGGATAGTAAAGAGGCAATTGAACAAAAGAAAAAATACTCAAAGAATTATGGAAATTATCCAGCTAAGATTCTAAATAATGATACATGGGTGAGAGAAAGGATGGAAACCTATTTATCAATCATTAATGAAAAATACTTCAATACACAATATAAGGGTTTAGTAGACTATATCTCTATAAAAGAGTATAATGTTAATGATGGTTTTGATTGGCATACTGATGTGTTAAATGATAATCGTAGATTGGGAGTTACAATACCATTAAGTTTAGATTGTGAGGGTGGAGAATTTGAATTTTTTCAAGGTGAAGTTTTTAAAGTAAGACAGGAAGTTGGTGTTGCATTGGTGTTTCCAATATTTTTATATCATAGAGTTACTCCTGTAGTAAAGGGTAAACGAATTACATTATTATCATGGACAAAGGGTGAGGATTTAAATTGGTAAAAGTTTTGATATTATGGAGTGGTGGAGTTGATTCAACTGCACTTTTAAAGTTTCATTTAGAACAAACAAATTGTGAAGTTCATGCACACCATGTTAAATTGTTAAACAGAGGTGGTATGGTTAATAAACAATTGAATGCCGTTAAAAATATAGAATCAATGTTACAAAAAATAAAACCATTTGAGTTCACTACATCTACTCAATATGCAAGTGTTCTTGGTGATGTGTTTATATGTTTGGTTGATGGTATGAGAATTGCATATCAAGAAGAGTATGATGAAGTATCAGTAGGGTTTACAAAATCAGATAATGATACTGAAGATTCACCAACAAATTTAAAAACATTATATCAAATGGTTGATGTATGTAATGAGAACGATGTTTATACAAAACATAAAATAAAATTAACAACACCATTGAAAAAGTTTACTAAAAAAAAGTGTTGGGATTTATTAGGAAGTGGAATACAAGAGAAAGTTTGGTGGTGTAGAGAGGAAGAAATTTGTGGTGAATGTTTTCAATGTAAGGAAATGGAATGTCTAAAATAGTAATATTATCACATTGGAGAGTTGGTTCAACGAATTTCAAAAAGACCTTAGAACAAATCACAGGTCAAGAATTTTGGAATGAACCAGATTTTGATAAACATAAAAATACAATTCAATCTATGGGATTTGAAAAATTTATGGAAAAATCCAGATGGAAAAGTATGAAGTGTGATTTTGTAAAAAGTCAAGATTATCTTAATGATATAATTGATTATGCAGATATGGTATTTTTATTGTTAAGAAAAGATATAGGAGCACAAGTTGATTCTTATTATAAACTTGAGGGAATAAAGTTAACTCGTTATGAAATAATGAGGGCAAATAAAAAAATGAAAGGTTTAGTTCAATTACATCCAAATCATAGAATTTTATACTACGAAAATATAGTTGACTTTCTATCAAAGAAAGAAAAAAATTAATGTTTTTGATTAGTGATAAACTATTTATATATATCTAAAGGTTATTCAACATGAAAACAAAAACATTATTTGACCATATAAAACAAATTACCAATGTCCAAAATACATTGTATTGGGATTCATTATCTGAATCTGATAAGAAAACTTGGTCAAATTACATGGTAAATAGGTTTTTAAGTATGAAGTCAGATTGGATACAAGTTGTAAATGAAGTTCAAAAATATTGGGAAATGAGTCCAAAGAATCTTTATCAGTTTTATATTGATATATTACCAAGAGGTAGAACTTTTTTAAGATATGTAAAACCAAAAAAGAAATCTAAAGTTGAAAGTTGGGCAATGGAACATTTGGTAGATTATTTTCAATGTAGTACAAGAGAAGTAGAAGACCATTTAGAGTTATTAACAAAAGAACAAGTTACCACAATTATAATGAAATATGGTGTAGAAGACAAACAATTAAAAAAAATATGGAGTAAGTAATGAGTTATAGAAAAGAAGAATCATTTTATATGAAAGAAATGGAGTGGGGTGTTAATTCAAAAACCAATGTCACTTATATGAATTATGAGTTTGATATAGATTCATTATATTCAACGATAGTAAAGTGTGATTATTTAGTGAGAGTAAATCCTGATACTGATATCAATTTAAATATTGCCTCATATGGTGGTGATGTATACGCGATGTTAGGGTTGGTAGATTATATTAGAAGTTTACCAGTTAAAGTAAATACACATTGTGTTGGAACTTGTATGAGTGCTGCATCAGTATTATTGGCAAGTGGGACAGGTGAAAGAACAATGACAAAACATTCAACCGTAATGGTTCATGAGGGACAAGCATTTGAGGCTGGTAAAACTACAGATGTTATGAAAGGTGTTGACCATTTAAAAGAGTTACAAAAAGATATTAATAAATTGTTGGGTGAAATCACAAATCAAGATGCAAGGTTTTGGGAACTTGCAGGAAGAAATGATTCATATTTAAATGCAGAAAAATGTTTAGAGTATGGTATCATTGATAAAATTGTATAAAAAAAAGCTTGACACTTATACTAAAAGTGTCGTATATTAACATATGGTAAATTGGAGAAAAATATGGTAAAGGTTATCAAAGATAATCCAAAATCCACTACACATGAATATGATGTTGTAGAACAAATGGAAAAAGAATGGCCAGAGATGACTACAGAATTCAAAAGAATTCAGGCAGAACAATATAAATTGTTTTTACACAAACAACATGATTACGGCCCAGGTAATATTTCAGTTGGAACACAATTACAGACAGAGGATGAAGTTAAGTTATCACTTACAGGTTTGTGGTTTAGGATGAATGATAAATTACAAAGATTGAAAACTCTACTAATGAGTGGTAGAGAAAATGCAGTAGAGGGTGAACCATTGGAAGATGCTTATTTAGATGTATCTAACTATGGTATTATGGCAACTATTGTAGGAAGAGGTAAGTGGGGTAAATGAGATTTCCACTACATCAATTATATTCATTAAATAGAAGTAAACCATTAGTAAAAGTGGATGATTCAGATGAATACATTCAATGGGATACTTGTGATTTAGAAGGATTACCACCAGAAAGGTTACCTGGTTCAATGACAGACCATGGTAAGATACCAGGTGGTCAATATGATAATTTACCTACTAAGTTTACAGATATGAATGGTAATGAACATTTAATAGCTGATATTCATACATTAATGAGTAGTGGTTAAATGATAAGAAGATTCAATAAAACATCTACTGAACACTTTGGTGTTAAAGTAGGTGATAGATTTAAAACGATAAAACATCATCATGAAGTTAATGGTGATTTAAATGAGGGAACTGAATTAGTATTGGAAGGTATTGCACACTTTCCTACACTATATAAATTAAAAGATAATGATGGTAAGATATGGACACTACCACTACATTCAGTTGAACAGATATGAAAAGTATAGGAATAGTAGGACAAGGATATGTTGGGACTGCAATCAAGGTTGGGTTTGAACCACACTATGATATAGAAGTATATGATAAACTTGAAGAAAGAAGTACTTGTGATTTAACTGAGTTGGTTGAAACTTGTAAAGTTATATTTGTGTGTGTTCCAACACCAATGAATAAAGATGGTAGTTGTCATACAGATATAGTTGAGAGTGTGGTTAAGGATATAGACGATAGGGTTGACTTGGGTAATATCTCTAAACCAATTGTAGTGATTAAGTCTACCATTCCACCTGGAACTACAGACAGATTACATAAGAAGTATAAAGGTGTAAATGTTATATTCAATCCAGAATTTTTAACAGAAGCAAACTACCTTGAAGACTTCAAGAATCAAAAAAGAATCATATTGGGTGGTGTTAGACAAGGTACTAACAAACTAAGACAAATATATTCAAAAGTATTCCCACATGCAACGATAGTCAAGACAGGTAGTAAGACTGCTGAAATGGTTAAGTATTTTATTAATTGTTTCTTGGCAACTAAAGTATCATTTGCAAATGAAATGAAAATAGTATGTGATGAGATAGGAATTGACTACGACAAAGTAGTAGAGTATGCAACATATGATGATAGACTTGGTAAATCACATTGGGCTGTTCCAGGTCCTGATGGTGATTTAGGATTTGGTGGACATTGTTTACCTAAAGATGTTTCAGCCATAGTTAGTGAGTTTGATTCGGAGTTATTAAAATCGGTTCTTAATGTAAATAATAAAGTAAGAAAGAATAGAGATTGGGAAGATATGAAAGGAAGAGCAATTATAGATGAGTAGAATTAGTTATAGTCAGTTTTCTAAATGGGATAAATGTCCCTATACTTGGAAGTTAGATTATGTAGATAAGGCAGAAACTTTTGTTGGTAACATTTATACTTTATTTGGAACCGCAATCCATGAAACTATACAGGCATACTTGGTTGCATATTATGGTAAGACAATTAAATATGCAGATTCATTACCACTACATGACATTCTACAATACAGAATGGAAGAGAACTACAAGAAATCTAAAGAACAACATGGTGATGATTTTGATGTAAGTTTAGAAGATATGAAATCATTCTTTCAGGATGGTATTAATATTATAGATGAGTTTCTAAAAAGAAAGTCAAGTCATTTTCCAAAAAAGAATACAGAATTAGTTGGTATTGAGTTAGATATAAAATCTGAATTAGAAAATAAATTAACTTTTGTTGGTTATATGGATGTGGTTCTACATAATAAAGTTACAGGTCGTATTAGGATTATTGATATTAAAACTGCAACTATGGGTTGGAACAAATATATGAAGGCCGATAAGAATAAAACTAATCAGTTATTATTGTATAAAAAATTCTTTTCAGATACTACTGATATTCCGATGGATAAAATAGATGTTGAATATTTAATATTGAAGAGAAGATTATATGAAAATATAGCTTATCCACAAAAAAGGTTACAAGTGTTTTCACCTGCGAGTGGTAAACCAAGTATTAATAAGGTTATGAGTAGATTAGATGAATTTATGGCTGAGTGTTATGACGAGAATGGTAAAATTATCGCACACGATTATGAAAAATGTGAAAAACATAAAAAATGTAGACTATGTAAGGACTTATAATGATTACACCAACATTAAGAATAAAGTTGTCAGATTTTATTGACAAACCATGGGAACAAGAAGTATTAGATGCCTTATCTTCAATAAGTGAAGATACATTTCAATGTCACTTTACAATTTACTTTTGGTATGATAGGGAAACCGAGACTATAGACTTAAGTAGATTAAGTAAATTTTTAAAACAAAGGGAAGCTATTACTGATAGGCCACAAAAAACTATAATAAGACCTGAATTTTTTGATAGACAATTATATTTTATATGGTATGATATTATACCAAGAGAAGTTTCAGATAATAACTTTATCCAATACTCAAGATTCCAATGGAGATATCATGACCCAAGTACTGGTATTGTAACGGGTATTGAGAATTTTAAAAAGACTTGGGAGTTTGTCAATAGAGACCCAGATAAGAGACCAAGGAGACAAAAAAGAAACGATGATGAAAGTAGCAATCATAGGAAGTAGAAGTTATACTAATAAAAGAAAAATAAAGGATTTTATTTTTAAATTAAAAGAAAAAATTGGTAGTGATTTAGAAATAGTTAGTGGTGGTGCAAAACAAGGTGCAGATAAATATGCAAAACAATTCTCACTTGACTTTGATATAAATTATAGTGAGTTTCCACCTTATCATGAATCACATAATCAACATTGTGTGTTTGGAGCATTTAGATATAATAAACAATATAATGTTGGAAATTACCATAAACGAAATAAAGATTTAGTTAAATATAGTGATAATGTAGTTGCATTTTGTACAGATGGTAAAGTCACAAATGGAACAGGTTCTGCATTAAAATATTCTAAAAAAATAGATAAAAAATTCATTATTTTTGATTAATTAACATATTTATATATATGTATATATAGATAATTAAAACAAAGAGATTATTATGAGTGAAGAAAAATTAACATCAGTAAAAGTTATTGATGAGTTATATCGTAAATTTAAAGAGAAATCTATCTCTGAAGAATTTTCGTTACAAAAATTAGTTAATCGTAGTTTACATTTATTTGTATACGATGATGAATTTAAGGAAAAAGTACTAAAAAATAGCGACTTAGAAACAAGTGGTTCTAAATTTTAAAGAGGTTATAAATGCAATTACCAAAACTTCAGAAGATTTCTTCTAAACCAAAAAAGAAGAAAATCTTATTATTGTCAGATGACTTACGAATGCATAGTGGTGTCGGAACAATGTCAAGGGAAATAGTTTTCGGAACTATTGATAAATACGATTGGATACAAGTGGGTGGAGCAATAAAACACCCAGATAATGGAAAGATTGTTGATATGAATCATGCTGTTAGGGAAGAAACAGGTGTTGAAGATGCAAAATTAACAATATATCCAATAGATGGTTATGGTAATCAAGAGTTAGTTAGGTCACTTTTAGTTCAAGAAAAACCAGATGCAATTCTACACTATACAGACCCAAGATTTTGGATTTGGTTATATCAAATGGAACACGAAATTAGACAAAGTATTCCTATCTTCTATTATAATATTTGGGATGACTTACCTTATCCAATGTGGAATGAACCATTTTACGAGAGTTGTGATTTGATTATGAACATTTCAAAACAAACACACAATATCGTTCAGAATGTTTGTCAGAATAAAGAAAGAACAGAATGGGATTCAACATATATTCCACATGGTATTAATGAGAAATATTTTTATCCAATAGTTGATGAGGATGAAAAGTTTAAAGTTAATAAACTAAAAAATGAATTGTTTAGTGGTAAAGAGGTAGATTTTTGTATTTTATTTAACAATAGAAATATTAGAAGAAAGATGACTTCAGATTTAATCTTGGCATTTAAAACATTTGCAGATGGATTAACACAAGAACAAAGAGATAAAGTTGGTTTTGTTTTACATACACAACCAGTTGATAATAATGGAACAGATTTACCGGCAGTCATAGATGAAATTTGTCCTGATTTAAATGTTGTCTTTTCAACAGAGAAACTTACATCTGAGGGTATGAATCAATTGTATAATATAGTTGATTTGACTATTAATATTGCATCTAACGAGGGATTCGGATTAGGAACTTGTGAATCATTGATGGCAGGAACACCAATCATTGTAAATGTTACAGGTGGAATGCAAGACCAATGTGGATTTAAATTAAAGGATGAGTATATTACTTATCAAGATTACAAAGATATTCATTCACTACACGATTGGAGAAAGTGGGAACACAATGAGGATTTAACTCATGGAGAATGGGTTAAACCAGTATGGCCGAGAACAAGGTCATTACAAGGTTCAGTTCCAACACCATATATCATGGATGATAGAGCAGATTGGGTAGATGTTGCAGATGCAATAAGATATTGGTATGATAAAACACCAGAAGAAAGAACAACTGCAGGTCAACTCGGACATGAATTTGTAACAGGAGATGATGCAATGATGACTGCAAGACATATGTCTCAATTATTTATTGACCATATGGAAACTGCATTTGAAAAATGGACACCAAGAAAAAGTTATGAGGTATTTGAAGTATGAGTAAACCAATTGTATTAGTTACTGGACCAGTTTCAACAAGAAGTGGATATGGAAATCACACAAGAGATATTTGTAGGGCACTCATTGAATCTGATAAATATGATGTTAGAATACAATCTATGAGATGGGGAAACACACCAATGAATGCGTTGGAAGAACACAATCATTGGCATAGAGAAATACATAAACGAATATTAAAACAACCAAACATTGAAAGACAACCTGAAGTTCATTTACAAATTAGTGTACCTAATGAATTTTCACCAATTGCAAAAAAGAATATTGGTGTAACGGCAGGTATAGAACATACTATACCACCAGCACCATGGGTTGAGGGTTTGAATCGTATGGATGTTAATATTATAACATCAGAGTGGAGTGCAGTTAATTTTACAAATGTATCTTATGATAAAAAAGACCAAAGTGGAAAAGTAGTAGGTCAATTAAAAGTTAATAGTCAGTTAACAACATTATTTGAAGGTGCAGACCCAGAGATATTTAAAGAGACTAATGAATTTTCAAAACAACTTGTTGATGAGTTTGAAAAAATAACTACAAATTGGAATTTTTTATATACAGGTCATTGGTTACAAGGTGGTCTCGGTGAAGATAGGAAAGATGTTGGTATGATGGTTAAAGTATTTTTTGAAGTATTTAAAAATGTACCAAATCCACCAGGACTTATTTTAAAAACAAGTAGTGCAGGATTTTCAGTTATAGATAGAGAAGAAATAAAAAAGAAAATTGAATATATAAGGAAAGATGTAAAGGCAAAAACATATCCTAAAGTTTGGTTATTACATGGGGACTTAACTGATGATGAAATGAATTGTTTATATAATCATCCAAAGGTAAAGGCACATTTATCTTTTACTCATGGTGAGGGTTTTGGTCGTCCATTACTTGAAGCATCATTTAGTGGTAAACCAATTATTGCACCATGTGAGACTGGACAAAAAGATTTTCTTGATGAAAATAATACCGTAAAACTTATTGGACAATATGTAAAAGTTCCAAAAAGTGCATTTCCAAAAGACTTTATGGTTGATACTTGTGAGTGGTTTGGTGTTAATTATGGTCTTGCATCACAGATACTTAGAGATGTATATAAAAATTATACGAAGTATGCAGTTAAAGGTAAAAAATTAATGTTGATGAATAGAAAAAAGTTTACTCATGATAAAATGAGAGAAAGATTAGAACAAATTATTGACCAACAATTAGATACATTACCTAAACAAGTTGATATAAAATTACCCAATATGAAAACAGAAGATAAACCAAAAGAAAAAGGTTTACCTAAATTGAGGAAGATATAATGGCAGAAGTAAAAACTAATTGTCCAAATTGTTTTAGTAAAGAACAATGTTTTGAAGAATCTACTGAACACTTTACTTCCTATATTTGTTTTCAATGTGGGTTCACAAGTAATTCATATTACAAAAACGATACAAAAGAACTTGAACAGGCAGTTGAATCATCAACACAATTAATGAATGAAATATCAGTATTTGATTATGATAGAAAGATTACTTGGTTTCCATCAGTATTAAACATGGGTAAGTTTGGAATTATTTATCCAGATGGGACTAAAAATAATTGGATGTGGAAATATGCAGAAGTAACTAAATTAACTGAAGAAGAAATGAAAGACCCACAATATGAGGGACATGAACATAAATTAGATGTTGATAATTCTAAGTCATATGGACAACATGAGTTTATGGATGCATGTAAAGATATGGGGATTATAAAAGAATGAAAAATACTTCATGGGATAAAGTTCAACCAGGTCAGATAGTTTCTTTTATTTATAAGAGTAAAAATGAAACAAAAGGAATTAAAAGAACCGTGTTATGTTTAAGTCCAAGATATCCATATAGAAAAAAGAATGGGAGACTTACATACTTTTTTGTTGGGTTACAATTAGACACTGCAGTCTCAAGACCAATCACTGCCTCAAGATTTCAAGCATTGATTGAACAATTTGGTGGATTAAGTAAAGATAAAAACACAACAGAGGTTGGTGATTTTAAAAATACAATTTCACAATCAGATGTTAAAAAATTATACAGAACACTAATAGATTATATAGAACAATATAAAATATTCAGAACTTATAAGTTAAGAGAATGTAGAAAGAGAAGAGTTTATCTTGAAGATGAGTATCATGAATTACCACAAGAAGCCTTAGATGATTTGATTATAGAACAAAAAATAATGGAACTTGATATTGAATTATGAAGATTACCTATGGTATAACCGTTCATAATGAACATAAAGAAATAGAAAAACTACTTAAGTTTCTTGTTGAACATCGTGATGAGGGTGACGAAATTGTTATATGTGACGACCATTCTGATTATCAATGTTGGAGAGTATTTGATGAATATATACATGGACAATATCCTGATATAGTTTTTTATGAACAAGAATTAAATAATGATTTCTCAAGAAAGAAAAATTCAGTTATAGAAAAATCTACAGGTGACTATATATTTCATTTGGATGCAGATGAAATACCACATAAAGTTCTTATGTCACAATTAAAACAAATACTTGAAATTAATGATGTTGATTTAATTTGGATACCAAGAATTAATACCGTAGATGGTATTACACAAGAACATATTGATAAGTGGAGATGGTCAGTAACAGAAAAAGGGTGGATTAATTTTCCTGATTATCAAAGTAGAGTTTTTAGAAATAGAGATGATATCAGATGGGAGAAACCAGTACACGAAATAATTACAGGTTGTAAAACATATTCACATTTACCACCACATGAAGAATTGTGTATTTATCATCCAAAAACAATAGAAAAACAAGAGAAACAAAATGAGTTATATGGTAAAATTATTGGATGAACTTAAAGATAATGGTGTCATAGGAATAAAACAATCTTTTGAAGATGAAGGAGTTTTAGATTCAGACCTTTGGAAAATATCTAAAGTTTGTAGAGAATTAGATTTAAAATTGAGTGTTAAAATTGGTGGGTGTGAAGCAATCTCTGATATCAATCGTTGTATTGATTTAAATGTTGATGGGATTGTTGCACCAATGGTTGAATCAAGATTTGCATTACAAAAGTTTTCAGAATCAATTAATAAATTACCTTATGATGGTAATAAATTTATTAATATTGAAAGTCAACAGGCATATAATAATTTGAATGATATATTAGAATCACCTACAAGTAAAATGTTAAGTGGTATTGTAGTTGGTCGTTCTGATTTAACAAAGTCATTTGGTTATGGTAAACAAGATGTAATGTCTTCTGAAATTTGTAAGGTGGTAACTCATATCTTACAAGAGTCAAAGAAATTAGGATTGAAAACTTATATGGGTGGAAACATTGGAACACAAAGTATAGAGTTTATTCAAGAATTATTTAAGAAAGAAATATTAGATTGTATTGAGACAAGAAATGTTATTTTGAGTTTAGATGAAAGTAATATAAATGATTTAAACACAATCATTTCACTTATGTTAGAGTGGGAATCATTGTGGTTAGAAAGTAAGGCATCACATTATAATAGGTTCTCAACAGAATATAATACAAGGTCAAAAGAAATACAGGATAGGTTATGACAAGACAAGAACAATTACAAGAATTATTTCATAACAATCAATATTTCAAGATGATATGTGGGGCAGGTAACGAAGATACTGAAGAAGTTCGTAGACTTGCAATGATTTATACATTGGCAGGTGCAAAGGGATTAGATATTTCTACAACACCTGATGTTGTAAAGGCAGCAATGGATGGTATTGATAGGGCATATGATGTGTCAGATAAACTTGGTATTGATATTGGTGTAAGACCATATGTTATGGTTAGTGTTGGAATGCCAGGTGACCACCATGTTAGGAAGGCATTCATACATGAAGATATGTGTGTAAAATGTGGTTTATGTGTTGCACCAGTTTGTCCTACAGAGGCAATTGAACCTATTGAAATAAAAGTTGAGACTGCATTTGTTATTACTGAAAAATGTATTGGATGTGGTGCATGTAGTGCAGTTTGTCCTATTGTAGAGTGTATAACTTATAGTCATAATGAAAAAGCATTAGGAGAATTATTACCACAATGTTTAGAGTTAGGTGCAGAAAATATAGAGTTACATGCAGCAGTTGCAGAAACTGATGTGATTATGAAAGAATGGGAAATGGTTGTTAAGGCAAATCCTGATGGACATAATAGTATGTGTTTAGATAGATTACACATTGGAAACTTCCAATTAAAAGATAGAATTGAGAAGGCATTAGATATGACAAAACCTGGACTAATGATATTACAGGCAGATGGTTATCCAATGAGTGGTGGTAGAAATGATTTCAATACTACATTACAAGCAGTTGCAACTGCAGATGTAGTTAATAAACAATTTAATATGAGATTAAATAAAAAAGATAAACAATTGATATACAAGAGAAGACGACAATTGAATGTTGTCTTATCAGGTGGAACAAATTCATTGACTGCAGATTTAGCAGTTCAAGGTAATGTAAGATTTCAAGGAGTTGCAGTTGGGACATTTGCAAGAAATCTTATTTATAAACATATTAAAGATGTCTACGATTATAATGATGATGGGTTTTATAATGATTTAAATAATATTCATGAGGCATATCTTATAGGAAAACAATTAGTAGATAATAATATAAATAAAGGAGAAAGTTATGGGTCAAACACTAACATTTGCAATTGATTTTGATGGTTGTTTAACAGAGTATAATTTTCCTGACATAGGAGAACAAACTAAAAAACAAAAACAATTAATGAGTATTTTAAAAAAATTACAGAAGAAAGGACACAAGTTAATTTTATGGACAAGTAGAGGTGAACCTGCACTACAAGAAGCAATTGATTGGTGTGAAAATAAAGGATTGATATTTGATATGCATCAAGTAAATCCATTTTTTAAAAAGACTTCAGGCCCAAGTCCAAAGATAGTTGCAGATTATTATATTGATGATAAAGCTTTAGAATTTGGTGATGATGAATCAAGAGATAGAACATTATTTTTATTGGAGAGATTGTTAGATGAGTAGAAAAAAAATAACTGCGGTGGTTCCTATTAGGAAAGGGTCACAAAGAATAATTGATAAAAACTTTATACCATTTGTTGATGGTAAAAGTTTACTTGAGGTTAAACTTGAGATGTTGAAGAAGATTACTTTAATTGATGAGATTATTGTTAATACTGATTCACAAAGAGCCATGGACATTGCAGACAAATATGGTGTTAGTAAAAAAAGAAGAGTAACATATTATGCAAGTAACGAATGTACTAATAGTGAATTCTTTGAGAACATGGCAAAAACAACAGATACAGATTATTTAATTTATAGTCCTTGTACAGCACCATTAGTTAAAGAAAGCACATATTACGATTTTATTAACAGATTTATTAATGGTATAGATAATGGATACGATAGTTTGACTACCGTGAATGTATTAAAACATCATATGTGGTTGGATGGAAAACCATTAAATTATGACCCAATGAATTCACCAAATACACAAGACTTACCTGATATCTATAAACTAACTTATAGTCTTTCTATTATTGATAGAAATGTTATGATTGATAGTAAAAATATAATTGGATATAAACCACATTTTTATGAGATTGATGATGTAGAGGGTGTTGATGTTGATAATCAAATTGATTTTGATTTTGGTAAATTTTTATATAGGAGATTCACAAAATGAAAGATTTCGGTTCATTAAAAAATATTTATAAAGACAAAGACATTTATGTTGTTAGTGGTGGCCCATCATTAAATCATATTGACAAAAGTTTTTTTGATAATAAAATAGTTCTTGGTGTAAATGATATTTTCAGATACTTTGAATGTGATTATGTAGTTGTAAAAGATTGTAATGAAGAACCAAGATTTACAAGATTGGTAGAAGAATTAAAAGAAAAAGATATACCATTAATTTATAGTCAGTATTATAAAGGTTATGAAGACAAAGGAGTGAATAATTGTAATAATCCTAATTCATATATGTTTACTCATAATCCAAGAAAAAAAGATTTTGACATGGAACTAATGGAACTTGACATTGATGAAGAAATTATTGTTAGTCGTTCAACCGTGACCACTGCAGTTCACATTGCATACTATATGGGAGCAAAAAATATAATATTATGTGGACATGATGGTGGAGAGATTGATGGTAAAATGTATTATCATGAATATGTAGAAAAAGATTGGACATCTGCAAGTAATTGGGATGGTATAAAAGGATTTTTAAACAACATGGAAAGAGAAACAATTGCATTAAAACAATTATTAAACTTTCATGAAGTTAATATATGTTCTTTAAATCCTTTTATTAATTTAAGATTAGAGGGAACAAAATTTGAGACTTACAAAATATAGGAGAAAAAAATGATGAAAATATTAGTCACAGGTGGTGCAGGATTTGTTGGGACAAATCTGATAAAGAGATTATTGGACGATGGACACAAAGTAGTTAGTTTAGATAATTATTCAACAGGTAAAGAAGAAAATGAAATTGACCATAAAAATGTAACATACTTTAATGTAGATTTAAGGGATGCAGTTGACTTTGATTTCTTTATGGAAAAACCTGATTTAATTTATCATTTAGCTGCATTACCAAGGATACAACCATCATTTGAGTTTCCTGCAATAACTTTTGAAGCAAATGTTCTTGGAACATTGAATTTATTAGAATGGGTAAGAAATAAAGAAAATGATATCCCAATAGTTTATGCAGGGTCAAGTAGTTTTCATGGTGGTGTATATAAAAATCCATACACATTTACAAAATGGCAAGGTGAAGAAGTTATTCAAATGTATAATAAACTATTTGATTTACCAATGGCAATATGTAGATTTTATAATGTATATGGGCCTCATCAATTAACAGAGGGTGAATATTGTACTGTAATTGGTATATTTGAAACACAATATAAAAATGGAGATGAATTAACTATTACAGGTAATGGTGAACAGAGAAGAGACTTTACTCATGTATATGATATTGTAGATGGATTAGTGAAATGTGGTGATGCATTAGTATTAGATACAAACAAATATAAAGTAAATGGACAAATATTTGAATTGGGTAGAGGAGAAAATTATTCAATCAATGTAGTTGCTCAATCATTTGATGTTGGATATACATACATACCTGAAAGACCAGGTGAAGTAAAAGAAACACTTTGCACAGATACTACTGCAAAAGAATTATTAGATTGGAATCCAACAATAGATTTATTAGATTATATTGAGAGTGTAAGAGTTACTAATGAAAAATAATGTAGTATTTATGACATGTATGGATGGGGCACCAGACTATCTTGATTACAAGGAATGGTGTTTTAAATCATGGGACTATTGGTGTAAGAAAAATAATGTAGAATTATTTGTTCTTGATACAGAGATAAGAGATAAATCAATTATGAAACCAACATGGCAAAGATGGTGGGTTCATGAAATACTTGAATCTAATGAGATAGAATATGACCAAGTTGCATTAGTGGATGTAGACACAATGGTTCATTGGGATTGTCCTAATTTCTTTGAACAAACTGATGGTGAGTTTAGTGCAGTGATGGATAAGTTCAATATTGAATGGACACATAATAGTATTAAAGGTTATCAAGATTTTTGGCCAGATACAAAGTTTGATTGGACTGATTATTTTAATTGTGGATTTATTGTAATGAGTAAAAAACACAAAGATTGGTGTAAAGGTGTTATGGATTTTTATCTTGAAAATGAAGATGAGTTAAGAAAAAGACAACATGAAACATTAAAGAAAGGTTCAGACCAAACACCTATTAATTATATGATACGAGCAAGTGAACATAAATTAAACTATCTTGATGAAAGATTTAACTTATCACAATTACATTTAAGAGGTGTATTACAAAGTAATCTATGTCCTATGTGGGAAGTTGGTTATGTTTGGCATTTTAATGGATTTGAAAAGAAAATGAGAAATCAATTAATGATGAATGTATGGAATGAAATTAAGGAGAACTATGAACTTAAAAAATAAATATGCAATAGGTTGTCATGTAATGTTTTATGAGATTGAGATGTTAGATGAGTATCTAAATTCAATAAAAAGAGCACTTGAAATAGTAGAAAATCCCAAAAATATAATTGTGGATTTATTCTTTAATATATCAGAATTTTTTGAATCAGTAGATGATGATGTAATTACTAAAAAAGAATTAATCAAAAGATTTAATGAAAAATGTTCTGAAGTTAGTAAGTGGGGAGTGTTGGTAAAAAGTAATGTTTATCAGGTAGATAAACCATATTGTATTGCAGACTATAGAAGAGATTTCAATTTAAAATGGTGTATGCCTTGTGACTATTTAGTATGGGGTGAAAGTGATTGTTTATTACCAAGAGAATTCTTTCATGTATTAGAGGGTGTAAAAGAATATGCAAACACTCAAGAAATATACAGATACACATTAACCTTTGCACTTAGAAAAATGTGGGATGAAACTTGGAGAGTTTTAGAACATCCTGAGTTTACTAATAAACCATATTATGATATGGATACAGAGGAAGATACAAGGAAGGCATTAACATCACCTTGGTCTATTAGATACACTATGACACAAGAAGAAATGGAAGAAGTTAATAAAAAAACAAAAGAACTTGATGTTCAATTGATTACAGAACCAAAATTTGATGGTAGTTGTTTAGTGATGTCATCAGATTTAGTGAGAGGTGGAGTTAACTTACCACCTGCAGTTTCTATGGTTGGTGATGATACAAGTTTTTTAATATCATGTATGAAAATGATGGGTAGTGATTATAGACAATTTGTTATTAAGAATATACTAAAGGTTCATAATAGAAATCATCCAAGGAAAAGACTTTATGTCAAAGATGAAGACCAAGATAAAATGACACACGAAAAAAGAAGAGATAATAATTGGTTTCAAATAATTACTAAAATGAGTCGTAAGAACATTAAGAGATTTGAAGACCAAGGACAAGTTAAATTTAATACATATGAGGAGTTTAAAGATGAAATCAAAAAGTAGAAAGTGGTTACCAACATTAGGTGAATTAATTGATAGATTAAGTATTCATCAGTTGAAAGAGGTATTTATACCTGAGAATAAAGATAACTATGCAAAAGAGATGAAAGATATGGTTCACGATATTGAATTAATACTTAAAGAAAAAGATGGTAAAATTGATGGTGAATTCATCAGAGCAGTTATAGTTTTATCACAAATGAATGCCCATATTTGGTATAATGAGTCAATGGTTAGGAAAGGTGATAGAGGTTCCGATAATTTAATGTTAACACATGGACTTAATGGTATAAGAAACACTGCAGTTAATAAAATTATGGAACGAGTTGGTGGTAGAAAAGACTACAAGATAGATTGTATTGCATCAGAGTTTAAAGATTGGGAAGTAAGTTGGTAAATGAACGAATTACTTCCAAAGTGTAATATAGGTTATAGATTTGGAAAGATAACGCCTGATAAAAAATATTGGTTATGTTGTGGTTCAGTTCCAAGTATAGGTGATTATGGTGAAGATGGTTCATTTAAAAAATTTTGGAATTCTAAAAAATATTTTAAGTTAAGAAAAAACTTAAAAAATAATTTATCTGAAATGAATGAAGAGTGGAATGACTCTTGTGTTCATTGTCCACATTATACCGTAGAAAATGTTATTCAAGATAATTTAGATAGTTGGGAGAATATAGAGAAATATTTCCCTACAGAAGTTAGACAAGGAATATTGAGTGGTAAGCCAATGTCGGCACCAACAGAATTTCAATTTGAAGTTGGTAATCCTTGTAATCATAGATGTAATTTTTGTTGGTCGTGGTCAAAAGATATGTTAGACGATGGTAAACAATGGGATGGTTGGAAAGAGTGGTCTAAACATTTTATTGAGTTTGATATATATAAAAATATTATTGATGATTTATATTCTATGGGTGGTTGTAGATGGATATCAATTAGTGGTGGTGGTGAACCATTTTTAGTTCCTAAAATGACAGAGATGATTAAATACACAAAAGAAAAAGGATTTTACTTAAAGGTATTTACTAATCTATCAAGACTAACAGACAAACAATTAAAAGAAATTGTAGATGTAAAGGTAGACAGACTTGAAATTAATATATCTGCAGGAACTGAAAAAACATATTGTGACTCTCGTAGATTAAAACCAAAAGATTGGAAACACTTATGGGAAAGAGTTGATTATATTAATAGTCAAAAAGTAGGTTCTAAACCAAATTTAAAGTATGTCGTAATTCTTACAAATGAAAATATTGTTGAAGTTAGAGATATTTTTAGACTTGCAGAAGAAAAGGGATTTAATTTTTTAGATTTTAGAGTAATGATACCATCGTATTCTTATGATAAATTATTACCAAGTAAGGAACAAATAAAAGTTTTTAATGATGAAGTAAAAGTTTTGTCAAAGAAATATAATTTGGAGTTTTATAATGAGTATGAAAGTATTCAAAGAGACAAGGAGTAGGTCTACAAGTAAATCAATTAGTTGGAGATTGATTGCATTTAGTAATTCATGGTTAGTATTATCAATGAGTTTTACAGAGATACCATTTTGGAATGCAGTGATTATGAATGTAACAGGAATGATATTTTTTTATTTCCACGAAAGGATTTGGAATAGGATAAGATATGGTAAACACTAATTTAATAGTTGCAATTGATGATTTACATCCTGAACAAGGTTGGGGTTGTGAGGGTGATGTTCAAGTAGAATATTTGAAAGAATTAAATAAAAAATATGGAGTTAAATTTAATCTATTTTGTCCGAGTTATTATCATAATGAATATCCACTAACAAAAGATTGGGTATCGTATTGGAAACAATTTGATTGGATAGAGTTAAGTAACCATGGACATTACCACGATGTCAAAAAATATACCAAAGAAGAAATAGGTGAACAAGAATTTTTAGAGTTAAATAAAGATGAGGCAGTAGATAGAGTTAGAGATAGTTTAGACTTATGGGAACAATGTGGACACAAACCAAAAGGATTCAGAGCACCAGGTTGGGGAATATCACAAGAGGCTGCAGATGTAGTTAGTGAAAACTTTGAATGGGTTGCACAACATGAAGACATAAATAAAAGAATTAAATTTAATACAAAACATTTTATAGGTGCAGATGGTATTCATCAGAGTGATGATGTAAAGTTATATGGAAACACATTTATGTTCCAATCACATATCCAAGGAGATTGGAATGACAACACATGGAATGAAGAAAATTTTAACTATTTTCAGAGAATCTTAGACTATTTATTATCACAATTCAAAATAGAGTTCAAAACAATTTCAGAGTTATGAAGATTACATTTTTTTCAGAGAGTCAAGTTAGAGGTAAAGTTCCAAGAGATTTTGAGAACGCTCGTACAGAGTTCGGATGGAGTATTGCGTTAGACGCAGAGTGGTGTCCAATAGGACAGGCACCAAGTGATAAATGTGATTTGGGTATTGTAATAATACCAAAAAATAATCCTAATATAAACATACAAACATTCAGAAGTTATTGTGATAAGGTTGCAGTAATGCAAGAGGGCCCTAATTGGTATTTCCAAGATTATACTATTGATAAACAATTCCAATATTATAATTCACTAATGGATGCAGATTGGGTATATTGTCATAATGAAAGTGATGTAAACTACTATCTTGGTTTAGGATGTAAAGATGTAAGAGTGATGAGAAGTTTGATGATTACCGATTATTTAATTCCAAGAAACGAATGGGGAAATGCAACAATAATTGGTGGTAATTTCGTGAGTTGGTATGGTGGATTTGATTCGTATATGGTTGCAAGAGAAATAGGTCACCCTATATCTGCTCCATCAATGGGTAGAAAACAAGAACAAGAAGATTTAATAGAAGACATAAATTATCTACCTTATATGAATTGGAGAGAATGGATAAATTGTTTATCACAATATAATATAGGTATTCATTTAATGAGAACACATGCAGCAGGAACATTTAGTATGAATTGTGGATTTCATGGAATACCTTGTATTGGATATAAGGGATTAGATACACAAGAGTTAATCCATCCATTAACTTCAGTAGAGGTTGGTGATTTGGATAAGGCAGTTGAATTGGGTAAGAAACTAAAGGATGAAAAGTTTTATAAATTATGTAGTGAAACTGCATTGAAAAGATTTAATGAGTATTATACAGAGGAGGCGTGGTTAAAACATTGGAACCAAACAAACACATAGAATTTTATCCAATTAGAGATATACTAATTGGTGTTCCATCTGAAGATGTTGCAACACATGACGCAGTTAATCCACACTTATCATTAGGTTATGAACCACCAAAAATAGAAGGATTTCCACTATTTGGTCAGATACAAATTCAAACAATAGAATTTTGTAATTTGAAATGTGACTTTTGTCCTAATCATTATATGATATGGGATAGGTTAGAGGGAAAGAAAAAAGGTATTCCTTATAATATAATGTCTATTGAAAACTATACCAAAATAGTAAAGAACTTGGCAGACTTAAATTTTACTGGTAGAGTTTCACCTTATCTTATGAATGAACCATTAATGGATAAAGATAGAATGGTAGAGATAATTGGAATAACAAGAAAATATTTACCAAAAAATCCAATAAAAATTAATACAAATGGAACAGGATTAACTACAGAATTTCTTGGTGATATGATTGAGGCAGGACTAACTTCAATACAAATAGATGATTATTTTGATGATAAATATGCCACTAAATTACTAAAACAATTAGAACCATTTCAAGGTGTTAATGGTAAATGTTTTATTACATTGTCATCAAATTACAATGTGACACAAATGAAAAAGGGTATGTCAAAGGATAGTCACTTCGGCCCATTTACATTTTGGAATCGTGGTGGGTTAACAAATGTGAATCCTGATATGCCAGTTCCACAAAAAGATTGTCATTTTCCAAGTTCACAAATGTATATCAAATGGAATGGGGATGCCTTGTTATGTTGTTGTGATTGGGAATATAAAGTGATACATGGTAATGTGTTAAATGAAAGAATTGAAGATGTGTGGATTAATGATTCATATACACATTACAGAGAGACACTAAAAAAAGGACATAGAGATAAGCTTAGAATGTGTAGAAAATGTAATAAAGGAGCATTCCCAAGTGAAGAGAAACGATTAGAACATTTAAGAGAGTGGATGGGGCAACATGAAACCGATTAGTTTTATAATACCAAGTAGAAATAATTTAACTTATTTGAAATGGTGTTACGAAAGTATTCGTAAGAACTCATCAGTAGAACATGAAATATGTTTTGCAGATGATGCCTCAACAGATGGAACATTAGAACATATATTAGTTTGGATGAAGAGAGATAAAAATATTAAACTTCATGTAAACAAAGGTTCTGAAAGAGAAGGTCTTACAATACTATATGATAAATTAGTAAATGAATATGCAACTAATGATAGAGTTGTGTTCTTTCATTCTGATATGTATTTGTGTCCAAATGCAGATGTAGAGATAGATAATTTATTAGAACCAGGTAAAGTTGTATCACTTACAAGAATAGAACCACCATTACATCCTGATGGGCCAGAGAAAATATTACAAGATTTTGGAATAGAACCTGATAATTTTAAGGAACAAGAATTAATGGATTGGTTAGAAAATGATAGGGAATATTCAGAAGATAAATACACCGAGGGAGTATTTGCACCATGGGCAATCTATAAAGAAGATTTTCAAAAAATAGGTGGTCACGATAAATTATTCAGACCACAATCAAAAGAAGATAGTGATATCTTTAATAGACTACATTTAAATGGAACAAAATTTATACAGACTTGGCAAGGATTTGTATATCATATGACTTGTCGTGGTAGTAGATTTAACCCAATGTCTGGAGGTGGAGTTGGAAAAGATAGTCCTGAATGGATTGAGACTACCACTAAAAACATGAGAAACTTTATCAGAAAATGGGGAAGTGTAGTTCAACATGATGAACATATGAAACCAATCATTTCACCTAAATATGATATTGGTATTGTGATTGAGAATTATTGTGATTATAGTATCTTATCTAATTGTGAACCATGGTGTAATAATATATTTGTTCCAGATGGTGGTTATCTACAAGAGTATATAAAGAATGAACAACCAAGAACTGATTACTCATTAAGAAGAAGAGTTCATCGTGATAGGGCATATCCTAAAAATGGTGTTGTTGTTAGAGTTGATGGTGAAAGATTAAACGATGAAAATTTTCAATACATTATGAAGTTACCTGAAATAATTAACGATAGTGGAGACTTTGGTTCTTTTGAATTGGGTATATTAAAAATTAGAATTACTAATCTACAAACTTCAGAAGAGGAGTTAATTAAAAATGATAATTGATTTGTTTGGTGATAGTTTTATTTATGGGGCATGTGCAGACCACGATGGTGATACAAAAATGAACATTGATTACTTTCTAAAAGAAAAAAATTGGGATGTAACTAATCATGGTTATAATGGTTCAAATAATACAGAAATATTATCAAGTATAGAACACTATCCATTTGTTGATGAGAGTTTTTGTGTAGTGGGTGTAACATCATTCTTGAGAGAAAATTTACCATGGTTAGATTTTGCATCTTCATGGGGAAGAAATATATTAAGAGAGGATAAGTATGACCACCCTAATCTTCCAGATACAAAAACTAATGAATTATGGAAAGACTATTTAATTTATTGTTATAATGAGGAGTATTTTAATACAATATATAAATGTTGGATGTTAAAGGTAAAACACTTACTTGATAATACACCAAATATTAAAGGTTATTTGTTTGTAAATACGGTAGAGAGTTATAAAAAACCTGATTTTGTTGAAGAGAAAAACTATTTATATACAGATAGTTCTATTACTGATATGTTATTAAATAAGAAAGAACCTACATTATTTGAAGTCGGATTGGATATACAAAGTAAAAAGAATGAAGATAAATTTATAAAAGGAAGAGCACATCCATCAACAAAGGGTTACGAAATAGTAGCAAATGATATTCATGACATACTTTATAATACATAAAAATGAATCAAAAGAAAACCTAATGTTCAGTAGTAATATATTGGGAGAAGAAAGTTTGGGTAAATTCTATCCTGAACAAGGTTGGGTTGCACTGAACAACATGATGAATATAAGTCCTGAATCAATAGAGAATTATACTATTCTTGATGAGAAAGGAAAAGTATATAGTGTTGAGGAATTTCTTGATGTTATTGAAAAATTAAAAATAAGAACCATGTGTGGTAAAAGAAATTAAAAAAGTGCTTGACATTAACCATAAAAAATTAGTATATTAGGAGTAATACAGATGCCGAAATATCACTGGGAAGAATGGGAAGAACTTGAAGAAGAAACTTTCCGTAAAAGAATACAACCAAAAATAAAACCAAAAAGGAAGAAAAAAAGTTATGATGAAGTTAATAAAAAACAAAACACAAAGTTCAATAAAAAAAATCCTAATAGGAATTAGTTTATTATTATTTATTGGATGTGAGGATACAAAATATGATTATCCTGACTTCAATATTGAATTGAGTGTAGAGTTACCACAAGATGAAAATGGTTATTATCATATGTCTCTTGATACGAATAAATGGCAATCAATAAAACGATTGACTGCACATATCACAAGTGAGGGTAAAGATTATGATTGGTGGGAAAGAGATGACATGGAATGGTTACCAGTAAGATGGCGTTCTACACATTATTGGACAATTGGTGATACACTTGGTTACATAGTTAAACGAGGAGTAACAGATGATTTAGAATATGTCTCTTATGATACTACTTATATAACACAATTTAGTGGTTTTGAAGTTCCAACCGTAAATGGTTCATCATACCCATCAACACAACCCGAAACATATGGTGAAGTAAATACAATGTTTGGGCCAGTTAAAACTATGATTGGAGATACCGTTCATGTAAATGTGTCCTTTACTGATTGGTATGGAGAATATAAAGATAGGACATTCGGAATAATATTAAATTAGGAGTAATAATGTGGAATATGTATTAGTTAATAAACAAGATGAAATTGTGTTTTCTGCAAACCTTGCAAGTGATGTTGGTATTGGTGGTGCAACAACTTATTTTCAAGGTGTAAAACAGATGCCGGATAGAGAAGTTTTTAGTAATTTATGGAAAGTTATGACAAGAACAGAATATGATAGAGTATTGGAGGCCACTACAAGAAAACCATCATCACAAGGATACGATTGGTGGAAAGAAGAAAAGGCAATAGTTGATGATGAAATGTCGTTGTTTGAGAGAAAAAGAAGAGTGGGCCCACCAAAATGATAAAAGATGGTAGAAATTGATTTACATAATTGGAAACACGAAGAAGTAAAAGATAAATTAATAAATTGGGTTATATTACAATATAATATGGGTAATTTTCCAATTAAAGTTATCACAGGTAATAGTAAAAAAATGAAGAACATTGTGAAAGAGGAATGTTCAAAACAAAAATTTAATGTAGAACCATCATGGGATGGTAATACAGGAGTAGTAATAATAGGAGAATAAAAATGATTGAATCAGCATGGATTGCATTTGGATGTGGATTATTGATTGGTAGTTGTTTAGGAGTATTAGTATTAGGGTTTGTTAATATTAATAGAGATAGTAGACAAAGAGACCAAGTTATTGAATTAGATAATAGAGTAGAAGAGTTACTGGCACAAAGAACTGCACTAAAACAAGAAATATTTAGAGTTACTAAAAAAAGTAAACTACAACCAAGAAAAAGAAGACCATATAAGAAAAATTATAAAAAATAATGAGTATAGCATCAGTATTTACAATACCTAAAAGTAAAGTAATGATATATACTGGTGCCAAACTTGGTTCAAGTCACATTAGAAACATTTATTTAAAAAATGTCAATTATGAACATTTTGCATGTGGACACAAGTCAGGTGAATTTTATGGACATAAGATTGATTATGAAAAATATGAAGATTATTTAAAAGTATTTATATATAGAAATCCAATGAAAAGATTTTTATCTGGTCAAGTCCAAGATTTGAGAGGATATTTTGAGGGTCATATATGGCATGATAATATGATTGAGAATAGACCAGATTTAGTTGATAGGTTATACGAAGTCTATACACAAGAAAAAGATGAAGTTATTTATCATCACCATTCAATTATAGATTTACATACAAGGATACAACATGTTAATGGATTTAAAGATTTGAATAAAGTTCATTTTGTTAATCTAAAACGACATTGGAGTTATTATTTAGGATGGTTTTTGGCCAAACAAATTGAGGGTTTTGATTGGAAAAGTAGTTATGAACATAACAGAAGTCACACGGATGAAATAAAAGCATTAAAAATTATATTAAGAGATGATGAAAGATTTAAAAAAATAGATTTTATGGACAACATACTTACTGAAAAATACATTGAAGATATGAAGAAATCTATGGAAGTTTTTAACTACATTGAACACAATAATAAAAATAGATTTATCACAAAGAGAATTACAAAAATCAGTAGAAAAAATAATTTTTTTAATGAGTTGTTTTCCATATAAGTTTTTTAGAAGTTAGATATTTATAGTAGAATACAAACTATGGAGAACCACCTTGAACCAAAAAGATAGAACAGAATTTGACTTAATTCATAATAAAATTGATAATATTACACAATCAATTGATGATTTAAAAGTAGAAATGAATGCTGCACATATCAAAACTGAAGAAAATCTAAAGTTTATCAAAGAAAACCTATTCAATCCACACGAAGGATTATGGGCAGAAACAAAACAAAACACACAATTTAGACAAGATTCTCAAAAATGGAGAGGTGTAATTGGAACAGGTTTTTTAGGATTATTATTTAAACATGTTTGGGATATGTTTAAAGGAGTGTAACCACAATTCACATAATGTTACATTTAATGTAACAATTCAATACAAAAATAATTAACCACCAACTCGGTGGTTTTTTAATGCCTAATATTATTTAAAATTTCTCATCTCTAACTTCACATATATAAAGACTTAAAAATAAATTAAATTATTTTTCAAAAATTACGCGGTTTGGTATGCTTTTTGTAGTATATAGGTAACAACATTAATTAAAGGAGAAAAATCATGTTGATAAACCTAATTAAAAAAATAAAAAGTAGGAGAGGAAACTCTCTTGCAGAATTTGCAGTTACTACTGCAATGATGGCAACTCTCGCGACAACTGCTGCCCCTAAATTTGGTAGTGTTGGTGCAGGTGCTAAGGAAAAGAAAACAATGGCAAACATTGATAAAATTCTGACCGTAGCAAACAACTATTATAATGAGGCAGTATCTGAAGAGGGTAAGGGAAGATTTCCTGGACAATCTAAATACGACTCAAAAGTAGGTGGATTTGATTTACCTGCCGATACTGATACAGATGAGGCATTAGAAACATATCTTGAAGATGTTTTAGTTGGTATAGTTGGATATACTTCAGACCTAACTGACTTCGTATATGTGTTTTCACCATCAGTAGATGATGAAGATGCACTACAAGGTGGTTGGATGAGTGTAGATAGTGATAATGTTCATCAAGTAGATGTTGGTTTTGATGAAGATGGTGCAGTTGCATTTAAGAAGAACTTTGGTAATCAAGGTATTGACTCACCTTTTCAGGATGGTGGATACATTTATCTTGTGATACCTGGAAGTGGTAGTGGAACAACTGCAAAGGCACCTGCCTTACTTGTAGCAGATATTGAGAACCCATTACAAATGCATAAAACACTAACACCATAGTTAGTAGAAAGGAGATTGGTCATGATAAAAAATCAAAAAGGATTCACATTGATTGAACTTGTAATGGTCACTATCATTCTTGGTATTTTGGCCGCAGTAGCAATTCCAAGATACTCTAAAACCTTAGACCAGGCAACAGAAGCTGCAGAAAAGACAATGGTTAATTCCATTTGGGCTGGATGTGAAGAAATTGCCAACACAAGGTTAATAGACAATGGGGTTGAAGAATGGCCTGGTAATCCATTATCAGTTCTAAACAGAACAAGGAATATTAAGGTTAACTTGGAGTTAGGTATACCTGATGAAGATAACGAATGGCAGTTTAGTCGTGATATAGATGGACAAGGAAAATG